>ERZ773192.110-NODE-110-length-95621-cov-131.850250_pt1 | contig 95621 bp, 94 predicted proteins | sample MGYA00581010_ERZ773192 | MGnify/ENA primary metagenome ERZ773192 (study PRJEB29015, sample SAMEA2737741) | human gut metagenome | biome: human gut; feature: human-associated habitat; material: faeces | place: China | collected 2012 ...
ACTACTGTAAACGATGCTCAGTCTTATATTACTTTTGAAGAATGGATTCGTCGTGTTGCAGGTAGAGGACAACTTAATAAATATATGCCTCTTATTGAGCGTATTATGGATAAAAGTAAACCTCTTAGAGTAGATGATATTAAAACTTTTGTTCAAGTGCAAAAGAACTTCTATTATGATATGATTTATAACGATAAGATTAATACTTATGCTCCTCGTCAAATTAAGAATGCAGAACTTGTTCTTGTACCTAGATTTATTGAAGGTACTGACCTTGAGAAAGTATATAATCTTATGAAAGATAATGGTATTGACCAACTTAATACAGAAGAGACTTCTAAAGCTGGTAAAGCTGGTGTTCTTACTTTATTTGACGAAGAAACTGGTGAAGTTACTGATGCTCATATTCAAGATTTTAATAATCATGTAGAAGATTATAAAGAGACTTATTCTTATAATTTCCTTTATACTCAGCAAGAAACTCCTCAACATATGAATGCAGAAAATAAAGCTGCTATTCAAATTATGAAGAAGATTGTTGATAATATTCCTGATACTGGAACTATTGGAGAAGTTAAGAAAGAGTTTTTTAGACTTTATGTTGCTAATATTAAAGATAGTTTCAATAGTCTTGTTAAAGAACTTAATATTCCTACAAATGAAGATGGTTCTATTAAACTTGATATTAATGGAAATATTGAAGGACTTGATATGAAACTCTTCTTTAATAAGCTTCGTAAAGAATGTCTTCGTCAAGGTCTTGATAGTAATATTCTAGAGTTCTTTACTCTTAATGAAGATAGTCCTTATACTGAACTTGGAAGAGCTAATACTGTTATGCCTACATATATGACTAATATGATGAGTAAAGCTCAGAATGTTTGTCAGTCTATGTTTAATAATGCTATTACTCGTCAGAAGTTGCCTGGTTTTCATGCTGCTCAGGTAACTAATGTAGGTTATTCAAAGCATCTTCGTTATCATCCTAATGGTGGACGTTATATAGAAGTTCTTCTTCCTAAAAGCAACTTTGGTTTTGCTAAAAATGAAGATGGTACTTATAAAGCCAGTGATGAAGAACTTCTTGAACAACTTCAAAGAGCTAAACTTGATACCATTATTGGTTATCGTATTCCTACTGAAGGTAAGCAATCTATTTGTGCTATGAAGGTAGTTGGATTTACAGATGATGCTCAAGGTTCTACTATTGTTGTTCCTGATGATTGGGTTGCTCAAACTGGTTCTGACTTTGATATTGATTCTGTATATGGTATTCAACATAATACGTATATAGATAAAGATGGAGATATTCAGAAAGTTGCTTATAAAGAATCATTTGGTAAATTATATGACGATTATGTAAAAGAACAACTTAATGATGAAGCTAAAGCTAAACTAGAAGAAGCTGTTAAAAATGGAGTTAACGAATCTACTGCTTTAGCTAATGCTGCACAAGAAGGTGGACTTCTTAGTCGTGAAGAATTTAGTAAAGCTAATAGTATTGAAGAAAAGAATAGTCGTCAAGCTCGTAATAATCGTATACTTGATGATATGCTTCATATTCTTCAATCTGATGAAGCTTTTGAAGAGAATACAGGTCAATCTCAATTTGAAGATATTATCAATGCACGTGATAATATTATGAATGATGTTGTTAAGAGTGTTCGTAATGGTCGTAGTTGTTATGATTTTATTGACCAAGCTGAATATCAAGAAGATGTTATGAGTGGTGCTAAACTTAAAGCGTTTAGTGTTACTCGTGATACCTTTGTGTCTATTTGTAATAAAGTTCAACCAACTATCAAAGATGATTATAGAATAACAATTTCTTATGATAAAAATAAATATGACGCTAAAGAACTTATAGATAGATTTGGTGAAGATAATGTTACCACTGATTATGAAACAGAAGATTATCTTGTAACTCATACTACTATTGGTTGGACTAATGATAATAAAAATGTAGACGGACGTATTCTTACTGCTTATAGTTCTGAGACTACAGCTCATATTCTTGATGCTGTAAAGAAAGGTGCTGTACCTAATGTAAATGAATTTACTTTTGCAGTATATAAAACTTTCCCTGATATAGGTAGCAATTATAAGACTGGTGTTGCATTTATGATGCATCCTGCTGTAACACGTATAGTTAATGCTTATAATAAAGGTAAGTCTGTTTATAGTGAAGATTCTGCTCAACCTATAGTTGATGCTCTTAAAGAAGTAGCTGAAGAACTTGGTATTGATACCAGTTCTTTATATTCAGGTAAGATGGTAGTTGAAGCTATTAATGATAAACTTGGTACAGACTATAGTTTTATTAAAAACAATAATATTATTCTTGATGAAAAACAATTAGCTAATGATGTTAAGAATGCAAACAATGTTTCTCTTGCTCGTGAAGTAGAAATTCTTATGGCTTATAATGATATTAATCGTTTAGCTGATGTAATTCAGAAAATTGTAAGAGTTTGTAACCCTGATAAGTTTGGTGCTAAACAAACTATATTTGCTACTAACGAAGTATTTGAAACTATTAAAGATATAAATAATAGCAAACAAGCTAAAGTGCTTAGTAAGAATGGTATTCCTTTCCTCAAAAGTATTTATCCTGGACTTATTAAAGATGGTGTTGTGGATAAAGATAATTACGTAAAAGATACTCATGAATCTGCTTATCCTTCTCTTAATGCTTTCTTAAAGTATGCTTCAGTTACTAGTACTGTAGTTAATAGTATGCTTTTTGAAACTCAAAATTCTGCTTTTGTAACTACTATTAAAGCTCTTAGTAAAATGCTTCCTACTCCTCGTAGACTTACTGAGAAAGAATATAATGATTATGAAAAGTATGTTATTGGTGCTGCCTATAACAATGCTGATGGAATTAGATTAGGTTATACTATCAACTCTTCTACGGGGCGTCTTGAGTCAACTAAAACTAGTGATTTACAAGAGCGTCTTCGTATTTATGGATTTAGTGGTAGCCCAGTATTTCATTTTGATGTTGTAGATATTACTGAACCAACTCAAGATGAAATTGATGCTTGGTCTAAACTTACTCCTGCTCAAAAAGTTGCTTGGTTACAAAGTAAAGCAGAAGATGCTGGTATATTTGGTAAACTTAAAGTTGACCTTCAAGATAATTATCGTGTTGGTAATAAAGAATGTGCTGCTCAATCTATTCGTTTCAATGATGACAATGTAGATACTGAAACTGCTTATAATCTTTTTGAAACTGCTACTAAGAGTCAGAATCCTCTTGTTAAACTTGCAGCTATAGACCTTATTAAATATGCGTTTGTAGTTGAAGGTTTTAAAATGCGTCGTAATGGTATTAATAAGATTATTAAAAATAGTACTCTTCGTGATGATACTTTGTTTGCTAATCAAGATGGAGAACCTACTAGTCTTCTTAGTCAAATTGATACTAATTTTAAACATATAACTTATGATGATTATCGTGATGATTATTTAAGAAGTCATTCTGATAATGGTATGGTTCCAAAGAGAACTGTAAAAAAGAAAAGAGTAGGTAAAATCTGGGTTAATGAACTTAGTACTTCTGATGGAGTTATAACTCTTAATGTTCCTTCTCGTAGAAATGACATTACAGAAGCAGATATTAATGACGAATTTGCTGCTACTAGAACTATTGCAGAAGAGACGGAAATCCGCCCCGTAGAAGATGTAGTAGATAATAAACCTCAAGTTGCTCAGGATAAGACTGTTGCTCCAGATGATACTAAACTTGCTGTTAAGTATGGTATTTATAATGCTTGGACTGATAGAGTTAATCCTTATGTAAAACTTACTTTTAAGAATCGTGGTGTTAATACTACAAATCTTTATAAGACTGTTCGTTATGGTGATATAATATTTGCTTATCCTGTTAGTATGCTTGAAGAAAACGAACATGGTATTGTTTCTGTTAATCAAGCTAATAATACTCTTTATAGTGAGATGTATTATAGAACTATTATTGATAACAAACTTCAAGGTAATCAACTTACTAAAGAAGAAGCAGATACGCTTCGTAAAGAATACGCTAACGAAAGAGCTATTTCTTCTAAAGGTAGAGTTAATACTGGTTTTAATATTAATAAAGATAGAACTACTGGTGATATAGGTGGTGCTCGTGATGCTTATAGTAAAATTATTAATCTTATTAAGAATAACGTTAAAGGTGTTCAAATTATAAATAATAGTTATCTTTATAATCGTGTAGGTGAAGGATTTGGTAATTTTCAAACTATTCATGATATAATTGACGGTAATGAAGTTACTAAGAAAGTTGCTTTTGCTAAAGAAACAAAAGTAATATTTGATTCTGAAGGTAAAGTAATTCCTTATCCAGTTAAAGTTGTTCAGATTATTCCTTCTACTAACGATAAAGAAAGTACATCTGTTGAATATAATTTTGATATGTTTACTGATATTAATCGTAGAGCACATGAAGGTGATGTTAATGCTTATCGTGAAGTTCAGTTTATGAATAATAATGGTTTTGAGAATGTTAGTACTGATTATACAAATATGTCTCCTAAACTTTATGAAGCTATTGATAGATTCACTAGTGCTACAGCTAAGAAACTTATCAGTGATGCTGACCAATTCTATAAAAAAGAAGATGGAACTTATGCTTCTATATTTGCTCCTGAAACTATAGAAATGATTCGTAATAATCCTAGCGAACAAAGACGTTTTCAAAAGTTACTTCTTGATACAGATAGTCTTATTAATAAATATGGTACTATATTTGATGTTGTAGTTGATGAAAATGAGAATCCTGAAGTAATTGATTTCATTAATCACATTAAGAAAACTATTGCAGATTTACGTAACAAACTTAATCTTAGTACTCTTAATGAAAGATTTGCTAGAGAAGTTGTTGCTAAATGGTCTAATGACCCTAATATTCAAAATGGTTTAATTGATATTTGCAATGGTTATCATGCTGTTACTTGGTGTGATGCTTGGATTGGAGATTTACAAGATACTGGTAATAGTCTTATTCAAAATATTAGCAAACATATAGTTGACGATATTAATGCTAAAGATATGCAAGCTGCTAGAGATGCTCGTGAATTTGAAAAAGCTATTAAAGCTCTCGGTCATATAAATTGGGATAAACTTGTTGATAAGAATGGTAAACTTATTAGAGATTATAATGACAAATTTGTTGAAGATTTAGATGCTCTTAGAAATAAAGTAAATGAAGCTCGTAAAGATGTCATTAATAATCCTATGGCTTATCTTAAAGCTAAGCATGAATATGATGCTTTTAAGATTGCCCATCTTAATCAAAGCTTTAAGGATGAATATTATAAAGCTATGTACGATAATGATGATTATATGCTTAATACTGCTCCTACTATTTTTGCTGAATATACAAAACTTAGAGAGCAAATTAGAAATATTAATCGTCTTCGTATTAATGGTGTTCTTAGTCCTGAGAATGAAGAACAATATCGTAAACTTAGAAGAAGTATTAATCAACTTGAGTCTACAATAAACTTTGATGATGGTACTGAGAAACCTATTTATGATGAAACTAATCCTATTCCAGGTACTAAAGGTTTCGATGAAGAAGGTAAACCTATTATTGTAGATAAAGCTAAATATGATGAAGCTGTATTAAATTCTCAAGGAGCTGCTATGAAACTTACTCAATATCTCAGACGTAACCGTGATATTAATGAAGAATATAATGATACTCGAGTTAAGGATAGTTTTGAAGAAGAACTTGATAAAAGACTTGATATTATTAAACGAGCTGAGAAACGTGATGCTTTTGGAAATAAACAAGTTTCTGATGAAGTTCTTGCTAATGACGAAAAGTATCAAAGAGCTAAAGAATGGCTTGAACAAAATGCTACTTGGCATGTAGACCCTAAAGTTAGTGATGAAATTGCTGTAGCTTACGGTATTCTTTCTAAAGGTAGAGCACAGAAGAATAATCAAATAACTTATAAGGCTAAACTTATCAAAATTAAACTCGCTAATGGTGAGAAAGTTTATGATAGTAAAGGTCGTATTCGTGGTGATATATTTAGTGAAGAAGAACAAGAAGCTATAAGAAAAGATGAAGCTGGTCGTTATAATAATACTATTTATTCTGCTGGTAATGAGCAAATATTAATAAATAATGCTCCTGAACAAAAGCAAGCTCTTCCTGCTGTAGTACAAAGAATGCTCACTTCTAATAGCAAAGAAGGTAAAGCTAATGTTGAGTATCTTAAATTAGTTAACGAAGTTAATGAAATTCTTCGTCCTTATTATGATACTACTAAGAAAGAAGTTAATACTATTACTGATAGACATCAAATTAGTATTGAAGAACTTCATAAACTTGCTGATTTGTATGAGAAACTTCGTAATACAAAGAAGACTATAGTTAACGAAGATATACCTGGTAATGGTTCTGCTGTTGGTAGTTTTATTCGTAAATTTATGCATACTGAATATAGTTCTAAGTTTGATATTGAATACAGTAAAGCTAAAACTATTGGTGGTGAATATCTTAAGGCTTGGGAAGATGCTAATATGGAATATGATTTTGCATATGACGAAAAAGGTCATATTGTTAAAGATTCAGATGGTAATTATGTATATGATAAATCAGTTCGTCTTCCTAATCGTTTTCTTTATGGTACTCTTACTCTTAAAGATGAGTTCTATACTGGTATGAAGAATCAGAAAGTAGCTAAAGATTTGAGTAAAGAAGCAGAGATTAAAACTAAAGCGCTTGCTACTATTAACGAATATCTTGAAACTACTACAACTCCTTATTATAGTGACGCTATGGCTAAAGCTAGAGCTAAAGGTAAAGAAGAGTTTGATAAATGGTTTACTCGTAACCACGTATGGAATGTTTATACTCATAAGTTCGACCCAATAGGTATTTGGCAAAAGACTAGTATTAAACCTAATTATGCTAATGGTACTTGGGCTGCTAATTATAATCAGTTAGATATTGTTCCTAAAGAAGAATATCGTAATCCTGATTATAAAGAGAATACTACTCAAGCTGAGAATTTTAAACGTGGTATAGACGACGAAAAGTATATTAACAATGTAACTCTTAGTGACACTGAAAAAAAAGCTAAGAAACTTATTGAAACAACATTAGATAAGATTGTTAGAGATAAAGCTAGTCGTCGTATTATTAGTCAAGGTTTTCTTCCTATTAGTGCAAAAGAAGCTGACCATGATATTAAATGGTTTGGTAAACAAATAGCTGAATTTGCTGGTTGGAATGCTAATATTAGTTCTGTTGGTAAGAATAGTCTTCATGCTGATATGAGTTATTCTACTGATAAAACTCCAGTACTTCCTATGATTGGTAGAGAATTTACTAATAAAAATAGTGAAGATATTGATAAAATTAAAGCTGCTGAACCAAAGAGAGACCAATATACTACTGATGAAGAGTATAATAAAGCTATGACTGAACATAAAGCTAGAATTGATGCTGCTGAAAAGAATAATAAAGAAATACATCAATCTCTTGTTAATAGAGATTTTATTTCTAGTATTAGTCAGTTTATTAGACTTGCTGGTCATCAAAATGCTGTTCAAGATAATAAGTATCTCTTCTATTATGGTCAAAATATGATTAAAGCTACTCCTGTACTTGACGATAATATAGGTTTTAGTAATCTCAGAAAAGATATTAATAGAAGTACTAGCGATGTTACTCGTTATGCTGAAAAGGCTTATGATGAAAGACTTTATGGTCAGTTTACTAATTGGGGAAATAGACTTATCTATGATAGATATAAACTTCCTAATAATAAACTTACTAAAGCTGCTAATATTGCACAAAGTCTTACTAGTGCTAAATTTATGATGCTTAATATTACTGGTGGTATTGGTAACGTTACTGTTGGTCGTAGTGGTATTTTTGCTGAACATATAGCTAAATCTTACTTTAGTACTGCTGCTTGGAATAAAGCTAAAGTGATGTGGTATGGTTCTTCTTTGTCTTTTCTAAGAGGAATGACTAGAGAAGATAGTACTAGTCTTGCTGATGCTATTGTTAAATTTATGAATGTAGTAGATTTTGACGAAGTACTTGGTAGACCTACTGGTAGCTTTAAAGCTAGTGATGCTATTAATCGTCTTAGAAACCTTATGTATTCTCCTAATGCTATGGGTGAACATCATATGCAGAATAGTGCTATGTTTGCTATGATGTTTGATAATAGAATTGTTCCTGTAGATGATTATCAAAATAAAGGTAGACTTCCTTATCAAGCTATGACTTGGTCTCAATATAAAGTTGCTTCTCACGAAGAAGCTATGAGACAACTTATTGCTGGTACTCCTCTTGCTGCTCAATTTGAGAAATTTGTAAATGATATAAAGTCTGACCCAAATCAACTTAAAGAATATGCTAGAGGAAGAAGAGATTTAGCTAATGAATTTAAGAATGTTTTCCTTAATAACAAACAAAGTAAAGAGTTTGTTGCTAAACGTAAAGAACTTGAAACTAAAGCTAAGAAGCAATTTGAAGCTAATCCTACTCTTATGGAACAGCTTGATTTAGTTGATGGTAAACTAGGTTTTAAAGATGGTTCTCTTATGGAACAACTTTTTAATCAAAGTACTAACGGAGAAATAAACGATGCTTATGCTCTTCTTGGAGAGTTCAAAGGTAAAGTTATTAGTGTTAATAAAGAGATACATGGTGTATATGATAGACTTGGTGCTGCTCAACTCGAAAAATATTGGTGGGGTAGTCTTGTTATGCAATATCATAAACATATATATCCAGGTATTCTTAAACATTGGAGAAGAAAAGGTTATTTCAATGAACAAACAGGTGATAATCGTGTAGGTTGTGGTCCTGCTCTTATGGATTTCCTTACAATGCCTATTCGTCAATATAACGAAAGACATAAACTTTTAGATGATAAACAGCTCGAAGCACTTGAAGGTACTCAAAATCTTTTTGCTGCTTATGTAAACTTTGCTGAGAATATTCGAGTTAACTGGGAAGCACTACCTGAATATCAGAAAGCTGCTATTCGTAGAACAGCTGGTGATATATTTGGTGCTTTATCTTCTATTACGGTTGCTATTGGTACTAATATAGTTTGGGATGATAAGGATAAAGATAAAATGCTTCTTCCTAATCTTATGCTTTATAGTGCAGACCAACTTGCAACTGAAAGTATGATGTATAATCCAATATTCCTTCCAAATAATGCTAAACAGCTTTGGAGTTCTCCTATTGCAATGATGAATATGCCTAATGATATTATCAATAGTCTTAATCTTGTAGCAAATGCTATGTTTGATGATGAATTTGATTATAATTATACTACTGGTCGTTACAAAGGTGAGAATAAATTTAAAGTTAAACTTATGAGACAAGTTCCTATTTATAGAGCTTATAATAATCTTGCTACTCTTGATAAGAGTAATAGTTATTATCATTATGGTCAAAATATACTTGGATTTGTTCCTACATCGTTTGATAAATAAACCGCCCCGTAAAGGGTATTGTTAGTGGCATTATACTAATAAGAATTAAATAAAACCTTTATTTGTTGGAGATATTAATATTATTACTATCTTTGCAACAGATAAAGGTTTTCTTATATGTCATATAGATAAATTTTTTAGTTTCACTACTAAGTATATGCGGAAATTATTGCTCTATGGTGTAATGGTAGCACTACAGTTTTTGGTTCTGTCAGAGCAGGTTCGAGTCCTGCTGGAGTAACAGATTATATTATATGAATTGTTAGTTGTTTAGTTAGTAATCGGTTTATTTGGGGAATGTGTGAAATAAGAACTAGTGAGTTCTATTCTTTTTATTATTTTAATTTGGCAATGTATAAAATAAATCTAATGTAGCAGTAGATAGTCGTGATGATTATCTACTGCTTTTTTTTTGTGCTAACTAAAATGTGTCATAATGTGTTGCTTGCCAAATATAAAAAAAAAGAGTAACTCAACCTCACGGTCAAGCTACTCAAGTCAATGCTATAAATTGTGTGAATGATGTTACAACCGCTGCTGTAACAGATAATAAATAAACTATTCTAAACATTTATGTATTATGAAATCTAGTAAGTATTTCATTTAATATTTTAATTTCTTCTGTAAGTGATTAAAATGTTTAGTCTGTATGATTAATCAAGTATGATAATTAAGTTGATTAGAAACAAAATAAACTGGGTTGTGGGAGTTTCCCACGGCTGACATAGTTTAATCTCTTATGCCAGGAGACCGAAATAAGACGACTAAGTATAAATAGTTAATTGAAATAGACCCACTTTATTTTGCTTCTAATGAACTTTGATGTTACGGCTGAACAATTATTCAGGAGATGAAAATCACCCTCACATAGAGGATTTCAAACTATTGGATGTGCCATATAGCTCAACTCATTCAAGAGGAGCTTTAATTATATTACCATTTGCATCAAGATAAATAACACTATCTGTATCATAACCATCATTAGTAGTATCAACATCTTGTATCTCGTAGTAAGCATCATTAATTCCACAGGAATCTGTTGTATCTACAAGTCTTGCTTTAGGAGCATTCTTTCCGCTATTATATGAACACGCTACAAGAATAACTGTTATAACACTTAATACAATAATAATATTTTGTCTATGTTTGTTATAATTTTCGTTCATTTGATTTTCTATATAAAAACTCCTAGTACTTTCACAAGCACTAGGAGCAAGAACTTTTAATTTAAAAACTATGAATAATTATCAACTATTTCAGATACAAATCTATGTATCTTTGAATACAATTCACATGTGTACTACCAATAAACTTGAAAGTTACTTCATCATCTTCAAGAAATACTGTAGTAGGATAATCATAAGCTTTATACTTATGAATTAATCTTTTAGGAAGCTCTGTAAAATCTTTAATTTCAAGAGCTATTTCTTTAGATGATTTAGCAATAACAGTTTGAGTATTATTTATTGCTATAGAACAACCAAGACAATTCTTAGTCGTTATTATCAGGATTTTTCTTTTCATGTATCTCAGCTACTTTTTCATAATAAGAACCATCAGGAGTAAAATGAACTCCTTCATTATTAAGAATAGTCTCATAATCCTTTGCTACATTCTTTAAATCTCTAAGAAGTAAAGCAAGATTAGCAAAAGTTACTTTACCAACTTTATCACTATTCTTAGCATTTTCAATAAACTTAGCTACATTATTAACTTCAATAGCAGTATTAGCGTGCTGCTTAATCATTTCTGATACCCACTTTTTCATATTGTTTATTATTTAAATTATTAATTACTTCTTTGCTGTAGAACCAAAAGCACCATCACCTCTATCAGTTGTGCCAAGGTCTTCAAGTGTCTTAACTGTCTCAAAACTAATTTGACGATGATGAGGAACTTCAAATTGTCCAACAACATCACCAATTTCAATAGGCTTTGGATTATCAACAATAGGTCTAAATACAATAAAGAACTCACCACGATAACATTCATCACCAGTCATTGGCGAATTAGCTACAACATAGCCCATTTTAGTAATTCTACTATTAGGACGACAAGTAAGAGAATCTCTATGTTCAAGAGCTACGTGAATACCTGTTCCACATTTAATACGACCATCATCTGTCTTCTCAATAGAAGTACAAACTACATCACAACAAGCATCAGTAGCGTGACCACCAAAACCAAATTCCCTATTATCTTCCATATAATGAGCATACTGAGGAATTTGAGCTTTAACTTTAGGGTCAAGCCAAATTTTAACTGGAACAAAATCAATAGCTTGACGAAGAGCTTCTTTAAGTTCTTTTTCTGCTAGTACTCTGTTCTCTGGAGTTTCTTTAAAAGCATTTGCATAATTAATCATTGCATCTGCAATACGATTACTTAATTGACTCATAATTTAATTATTTTGATTATTATCTTTTATAATAGTATCTCTATGAAACAATGCAAAGATATGTATTATTGGTAATATAACCAAAAGTTTTAATAAAACCTAACTACTAATATCTTCTACGGGGCGGCTTTAACTGCTTCTAGTATTCTAGCACTAGTAGTTGCTCTATTCTCCCCGTAAAGAAGTTTATCAAAAGTTATATAGCATCATTCCTAATGATGTTACCCAATCTTTAGCATCATCTTTGTTATCAAATACTAATTCTTCAGGAACATTAGGAACACCTTTAGTTTCATCAATCATAATAGTGTAATTTACAACACTTTGATTATTATTGGCATAACTAGTAACTGCACTAATTGTACCAACAAAGAATTTACCACTGATATAACTAAAAGCTAGTACCTCATCACCAACTTTGTAATGAGGTACTTTAAATTCATTTTCTTTTCTACCAAAATTAACTTGCATAAGCCATAACAGAATTAAGTGCTTTATTCATATTATTATTTGCACTACCCCATACTAGACTATTCATACGTTTCTCACCTTCAAGATTAGCAACGTTACAATAGAAACCAGTTACAGCATTATATGCTCCCCAAGCTGTACCACAAATATCTTTCTGACCAATACCATCATTATAATAATCCATCATATTATAAAGTTGATTAGCTTTACGAGAAGATATTTCAACAGCTTCAAGAAGTCTATAATCACGAGCGACAAGTCGAGCATAACCTCTATTAGGGTCATACTGATTAATTCGTTCAATTTCAGCAGGAGTAAGTTGTAATTCACAAAGATACTTATAAACTTCTTCATCACTCATCTTAATAGTAGTAAGATGACGATAAAGTTCTTGAGCATCTAAAGCGTGTGAACAAGCAACTTTAAGTACTTGAGCACCAAGTTCAAGCTTCTCTTTTACAGACTTAGTATGTCTAAGTCTAATATGACAAGAAGCTTTATCTAAAGCACCATTAAGCATATTAGTACATATAACACGAACAGGAGTAATCATAATATCTACAGATGAACCACCATCATGTCCATTACTAAACACAAGATAATTATCTATAACATCTTCTCTACTTACAGAAGTTTGTACTGGAAGTTTAGCACTAACATATACTTTCTCTCCCATATTAAGACAAGCAGCTTTATCCCAAACTGCTTTACCTTCGCCAATAGCATTATTAAAGAAATTAAAAGCATCCATATTTTGAACAACTTCATATTTATCTTTAACTATACCTAAAGGATAATTGCAGTCTGTACGATATGTAGCATAAGCATTAGCACACTCACGATAAATATTACCATCGTGTACAAAAGCATCTTCTCCTAATTCATTGTTACTGCCTATTCTAAAAGGCATTTTACCTACAAGTTCACACTTTTGAACAGACCAATCAAGACCTGCTTTCTTCATTACATCTTGTGCAGTTACACAATCAGATACATCTTTACCAATAGCCCAAGGAAGACCACCACGATTAAATTTACTCATAACTCAGCGTTATTAAATTGTTAAACATTGTATTTTAAAAGTTACATAAAGCTACAGATTCTTCATCAGCTTGAATATCTTCTATATCTATTTCACTAGCTATTTCAGAAATCAACATAATAACAGGTATATTACCATATTCATTTAAAGCATTATTTAACTTTTCTATTACTTCACTAATTCTCATTGTTATTAACTTGTTAAATATCAAATTAATTATTTCTAATCATCATCATGAAGAGTAGGTGTAGGAGGAAGATTTTCTTGATTATCTTTACTTTCTCCTTTATATTCAGGATTCAAATCCTTAATGTCCCACGTATCACGTAATACGTTTGAAACAGTAACTTCTACACTAACTATATGTTTCTTTAGTTTTTCTCCATTATATGTAAGATATGAAGCAGAAGTTGTAGCATCAGACAAATCTTCTGCTAAAATATTGATATTAAGAAAAGTATTAGCTTTTACTTTAATATCTGTTTTAATTAAATATACACTATACATAATATTACTATTTATTTAATAAGACTTTATGTTTATACAACCTAGCGTAGAATCATAATCTACGCTAGTTGCATATAAATCATCAATCATTATTTGACAGTCTCCATTAGTTTCTTGAAGACTATTAAGCTTTTTGATTAGTTCTGAAGCTCTCATATTATTTAATAGTTAAATTATCGTTTTCAACAACTTCAGCAATATTGGAAACACAACCATCATCTTTGATTTTAACTTTCATAAGTTTCTTATCGACACTAGGTTTAAATTTCCAACCATCACGATTAACAGCTCCGATATTAGTCATAAGCTGATAACCATCACCCTTAAGAAGGTCTGTAAGTTTAACTGGAACAGTAACCTCAATATTAACATCATCAAGGTCTTCTATTTCAATTTCACTACATTCGTAATTACCAGAATCTTTAGCAGTATTAACAATAGCATCAAGTAATGCTTGTTCATCTACAGAAGAATTTTGGTTAAGAGTACCGGTATATATACCATTAGCAAAAGTTACTTTAAGCATATCATTAATAGCTTCAAGTTTCTTACTATTAACTTCAATAGTTTCACTTTTACGAATACTTACTTTACCAGTACCCCAATCAATCCATTTCTTACCTTTCTTATCTTCTTTACCATACTTTTTAATAGCAAAGAGAACAAGATTAGTAAGACCTTTAATTGTATTCTCTTTAGACTTCTTAAGTTTAGCAAGTCTATCAGTCTCAGACTTAATAGCAAGAATATCAGCATTCAAATTATTAATAAAGTTAGTTATATTCTTAACTTTATTAGTCATTTCTTGACCATTAATTTCAAGCTTTTCTTCCATTTCTGGAGTTATTTCTCCACCTGCTTCTTCAATCTCGTCATAAAGAGAATACAATTCTCTATCAATATCGAAAATACTTTTTGACATATTGTTTAATTATTTAATTGTTAAATCTACATCTGCTCTATGAGTAATTTTACCATCTTCAACAGTAGAATAATTACGACCTACAGTAACACGAACTTCAACTTCAGGATTAGCTACTTCAAAATCACTAATCAACTTGAGAATATCATTCTCTAAAGTCTTTGCATTCTTCTTAACTTCATTAATTGTCTTTTCCATAATTTATAAGTTTAAATGAGTTTCTAGATTATTTACTACACACAAAGGACATTCATCAGTTAGCATAAATGCAACTTCAGCAGAACAATAACCGTTTGATTCAAGCCAATTTGTAGCTTTTTCGTTATCGTCAGCAGCAGTTTCATTTTCTGCAAAATCTTCAGTTACATCGGCAACTTCGATTTGTCCCATATTATAATTTAAAATACTTATCCACATAATTATTCAGGATATACTTGTTTAACTAATTGTTTTGCTAATTCACTCATCATAGGATGAACTTTACCACTAACTTCACTACTACGTAAAGCAAGCCAATGTTCCCAATCATCAACAAAAGCAGTATGAACTACTTGAGTTTTAGTATTAAGAGGAAGGATTTCTCTAGCTTGTTGTGCAGTCCAACCAAGTTCACGAGTTTTACGATAAACTAAATCACAAATTTGAAGACCATAAAAGAACCAATCTATAGCATTCCAATTATCTGTATATTGTTCTTCAATAGTTTCATCATTGAATATTTCATTATCATTAAAGAAACCTTCTTTATAACCATGACCATCATTTTCAGGGTCAACTTCTGGAATCCAAGGAAGTTTAGCAACAGTTATTCCATTGCCAAATTTACCTTTGTCATAAGCACAATAACGAGTAGATTCTTCTGCAATACTATTAACTCTATGACGATTAAGTTCACGACTAGCACCAATATCTGTTATAAAACAAATAGTAGTTCTTGGCATATAATAAGGACAATTAGGTGTATTATCTATAAATTCAAGTTCATCCATCCAATGATGTTCGATAAGAACTCTCATATTAGTAGTTACATAAATATAACCTTCGTGTTCTCTAGTTCTACTATATTGATTGTGAATAAATCTAGTAGCTTGAGCGGCAGCTCTAGCCATAAATAAAGGATATTTAAGATGAACTGTTGCGTGTTCACATACACTAAGATGACATTTTATAATATCTTTAGTATTATAAGATTGATTACCAACATCGTTACCTCTAAACAAAGTTCTAACTAAGAAACCATAATCAGTTTCTCCATTATCTTTTGGAGTTGATTGATAACAAACACGAGCACATCTAGCTATATGTTTCCAAATAGAATCAAGAGAATAATCATCTTGTTTCCAAAATTCAACACTAGGATTTACAACTTTAATCATATTATTTACTTTTTACGTTTAACAAAATCTTTTCCATTCTCGTAATCTTCAGAAGTCATAGCAATTACGTTTTCTTTATGTTCACTAGTAACAGGAATTTCTTTATTATCAGAAGATAAATTATATACATATCCATCTTTGTCTTTACAAAGATTTTCAAAACCGTAAGCAGCTATAATCTCATTTGTTACAATTCGTTTACTACTTTCTTCGATAAGAATAAGTTTATCTGTTGCAACAAGATTAGAAATATCAATGAAAGATTTCTCTACACCCCCCGTAAAAGGTATTGTAGGTTCATATCCACAATCACTAGCTTGCCAAGCTAATAACATATTACAATAATTACCTAAATCTTGAATAGTATCAAACATAGTTTCATCTTCAACATTAGCATTACTGTAACCTTGAAAATCATCTTCAATAAGATGAATCAAACGATTAGCTTTATCGTATATTCTAGCTAGACCATATCTATAGCCTAGTTTATCACAACCCTTATTGAAAGCATTACCATAATCAGCATTCTTTTTAGCCATAAGATTGAGCGTCTTATTTTGCTGGTCACGTAAAGCAACAACTTCAGGAGTTACAAGATGTTTTGGAACTACTCCACTAAGAGCAGCTTTCCAATAATTTAAATCACTTTCTGTCATAACTAATTAATTAATTAATACTTATAAGTCTATTTTCTACACACCAATTAAAAGCTATTTTAATAGCTTTTTCTGGAGTGTCAGCTTCAAAATCTTTAATAGTACAAAACTCATCATTAACCCACATTACAGCATATTCATTATCACCTTCGTGAACTAATATTGGTTTTGAACCATTTTTATCAACAACAAAATTATCTGCTTTATCTATTATATTAATAGAAGGAAGCAAAGTAAACATTACTATTGCTTCTGCTAATTGATTAACATTAACTACTACCATAATTATTATTTATATTTTACTTTACATTTCGTAGCTTCAATTTCTCTAATAGAATTGTCACTAATTAAACGAACAATATAAATAGTTTTACATTTACTAAAAAATCCTGGTTGTTCGTGCCTAACATCAATTACTTCTCCAGTATAAGTATCAGTATAATCATTTATAGAACATTTATCTCCATACATATCACAGTCAGCTTCATATCCGCCAACATCTACTTCTTTCCATTCTACTATCATAATTATTTTATTAAGTTAAATATCTGTCATTCCCACAGCTTCAATAGTTTTTCCACTATGCAAATGAATTAAATGATTTTCCATACATTCTTTAGTGCTTCTATTTAGAGGAAAATTGAGTTTATCTTGCAGATTATAATATCTAGCAAAATCTTTAATATCATCAAACCATAAGGTATGACAACCTATACAGAACTTCCATTCTTTATAGCCTAATTTCTCACGTTCATAATGCCCATATTTAATAAGGTCAACGAACTTATCTTCATAAGAAATACTTGAAACACAAAATGAACCAATTTTAAATTCATCACGTTTAAATCTAAATATAGTTTTACCACTAAGAATATAATTAGTATAAAGCTGATTAAATACATTAATAGCAGTTTCAAGAGGAACTAATGCACCACGACTAGTTTCAACCCAATTAGGTTTACCTGGTTTAAGTCTAAGCTGAGTATTAGGAAAATTATCACTATATTTAGTACGTTCTACTTGTTTAATAGTCCTAGTACTATGGTCTGCATAATAATCAATCCATTTTACAACTTTATTTCTATTACCATTTCTCCAATCAGAAACAGTATTACATTTTACATCTTCAGCATTTTTACGATTTAGTTCTGCTTGTTTTTGAAATTTCTTAATTTTAGCTTCAAAAGCTTCTTCTTCAACTTTATCTTTAGCTTCTACTTCTGTAATATATTCATCAGACCATTTCTTATTAAGTTCTTTCCAACTAGTACCTTTATGAAGACAGAACTTTGTATAGAATCTACATTTTCTAATATATTCTTTTTCTTCATTATTAAATATACTATTATTAAGAATTGTATTAACAGAAGGAAAAGGAATTTTACCATAACCGTGATAATAAGGTTTATCAGATAATGGTTTACATTTAGGAATAAATTTATACTTAGCTACAAGTTCATTAATTTCTTTATATAAATCATCTCTACCGATAGCAGTATAACTATAAGTACCAATTTGTTTACTTACAGTATTAAGAACTTTAAATTCGTCTCTAAATGTAGTAAGATACCTAATAATAAGAAATTTCATATACATATTAATAAGTATCTTTTTATTCTTCGGATTAGTTATATCATAAATAGGAATACTTTCATCCGTTTTATAAATAGTATAGCCTTTTGGAAGTCCTTTTTCTATTTCCCAAAAATATTCATTAGTTTGTCTAATTACAGCAATCTTTCTTTTACGGTCAATAACTGCCATACAACTATCTTTAAGTCCTCCGCACCAATCTTCATTATACCAATGTTCTTTAATATAATCAGGAGTAAGATTTTTACCTAGACTTTTTCCTCTATGAAAGAAATAACCATAACCAAAACAATAGCAATGATAATTACTATCATACCAACCAGGTTCATCACGATGAATACCTTCGTGAATACCTGCATCTTTAGTAAACACGTGTTTAACTCTTTTCTTAGGTTCAGCACCTACTTTATTTTTAGTCATAATTTTACTTTTAAATGTTTTACAATAAATATATTATTCTAAATTACATGATTGCGAATAGCATAATAAAGAAGCGTTAAAACTCCTATTATTATATAAGGTATAACAAGTACCAAACAACCAAACCAACCACTATTGTAATCTTCATTAGTCATACTATTAAGTTATTTAATATTTTAATTTTGTTTCTAACGAATTGAATTTAGTTATATGAATAACTAATAAGCAGGCATAGTAAAGCCGCTCACGTTGAAAATAAAGTGGAAATCAACCACATCTTCTACGGGGCGGCTCTAGCAATTTAATGTTATATGTTCAATTGATACACTTCACCATCAGGTTGAGCATCAACAAGTTTAACTTCAACATTAGTATCTACAGTCATAGAATTAAGAATAGAATCTTCAATAACTTCTTTAGGAACAGAAACTTTCAATCTACCATAATTATCTTTATTAGGTATTCCAAATTTACCATCAGTATTATTCATACTAACAGCTAGAAAATAATCATTTCGTTTATATGTCTCGTTCCATCGTTTAACAAACTTATAGAACATTCTAAACTTTATTTCTCTACTACATAATCTTCTAAACTTTGGTAAATACCAAGTTTTATGTTTATCTAATTCTTCTTTTACATTATCATAAGCGTTTAAATTCATTGTTATATCTATTTTTGAATGTCTATTAACTTACAATGGAATGGCACATTCTTGACTCCCGACCTTTCTCGAAACTCACAAGTTGCAAGTTTACCAATAAAATCTTCTTTATGTTTAAGAATATATTCTTGTCTTGAATGGTCAAAATTACCAGTAGCTTCAAATAGTTCATCATTAATATCATTTCTAAGAACAAACTTACAAAGTGTAGTTCTAATTCCTTCAGGAATAACATCAACAATTTTAAACTTTGCATCGTCAATTCGTTTATATTTAAGCATAGCTAGATTTCTAGCACCAAATTGATAAGCAGAACTAATATCACGAACGATAAGACCTTCAAAACCAAGACTTATAAACTTATCTCTAAATCTTGTAGCATCATCAATATCACTAATAACTACATCTGGTAATAATATAAGTTTACTCTTATTGTTAAGATGTTGGTCATAAGTATCAAATGTATAACATATTCTATTTATATTCTCAGTTCTAAACTTACGTCTAGCATCATAAGACATATTATCAATAGCTATATCATAGCACCAATACTGAAGTTGATAATGTTGAGGAAGCTTTTCATTCTTAACAAAACTATTAATATCATTTACTTTATAACCAGGAAGATAAAGCTCACCATCAAGACAAGCTCCTTCTTCAAGCATAGCATCAAGTAAATCATCTTTGATTTCTGGTTTTATAACTTCATCCATCCAAGTAAGTTTTGCTGTCCAATCAGTTCCTTCTCTAGAACGATAAGTAAGTCTAATAGGATTAAATAAATCATCTACTTTAACAGCTCCAATGATACATCTAACTCCATTAATTTTATACTGACCTAAATATCTTCGTTTATCAAATGGTTTATTATCTTTAAGTACTTTTGCAAGCATTGGAAGAGTAAAACCATCATCAGTAGTATTATTCTTTGGGAGATAAGTATAAAGATAATTAACTAAAGCTATATTATCTTTAATTTCAACAGGACCACTATCTTTAAGTTCAGAAAGTTCTTTATAACCTTCTTTACGTTTAGCTTTAATACGAGACTCTATTTCATTAGCTTTAACTAATTTACCGTTAATAATTTCTTCGTGAATATGTCCACAAACAGCTCCATAAGAAACTTTATAACCGTCATCAGCTTTTTCTATTTGCCATATAATAGGGTCTCCTTTTGCATTTCTTTTATAAAGTCTCATAACTTAATTTTTAATTTACTAATAAGTTTAGCTCTAGCTTGAGCATTTAATTGAGCAGCAGTAGGAACTTTTTCTTTCTTAGGTTTTTCAAAACCTTCAAGAGTTCCTTCTTTAGCTTTCTTTCTAGTAGTACGAGTAGTCTTCTTTACACCTTTCTTCTTATCATATATGATAGGAGGATTATCTCCTTCATATTTAAGATTACGTTTATGTAAAGCTACAAGTTTAGAAACATATTCGTCTCTTTTATTTTCATCAATCCAACCTTGTTCAAGAGCATAACTGATTCCATATAGAGTACGACCAACTTCATATTGGTAAGGAGTACCAATAGTTTGCATCATTCTCATATCATTAATAATGCGAGAACAATCAAGACGAACACAAGCTTTATTTACAAATTCATCAGCACCAAAAGTACTAATATCTTTTATAGCCATAGCTTTAACTTGTTCATCTATATTCATAATATAAGCTTTTGGAAATCTTACCATTGTTTTGCTATTAATCTAAATATAACAACTTTATTTGGTTTACCTAGACGACCGTGAGCATATTGAGCCATAGCACCAATATCATTTGTTTCCCTAGTTTGATACATTTTTGTAGGAGTTTTACAAGTATGAGTATCATAATCGTAGTTATTAGGAATATGAACAATATCATTAAAAGGTATTAGTTCATTTAAAACTTCATAGTCTTCACTACCTTCATGAAAATCTACTTCACCATACGAAAATATATTATCTTTATCTAGGTCAAAAGTAATACCACCTCTAGATATAGAAATAGCTTTACCTTTATCAAGTAAAGCTTCTTCTTTATCGTCAATCCAAGTCATAAGAATACGAGTTTGTGATTTGATTCTATCGCCAGCTTTCTCAGTATGGCAAATCACAGTCTGATAATCTTTTGAAATAGGCATCGGTATCACTCTCATCTTTTCTGTATCGGATTTCAACATATCTAATAGTTTCTTTAATAAAAGTATCTATTTCATCATTATTGAATTTATCGTGTAAATCAGCAAAATCTTTACACTCATAATTCTCAAGTCCAAATTCTCCACGAGTAATAAAAAGATAAGGAATACCATAAGTTTCCAAAAGATAATCAGCACCATCACGTCCAGTTCTATCAAAATCTAGAAGACTGACAATCATACCTTTATCATTAAGTCTTTTTTTAAGCCAAGTATATTCATTAGCTTTAAGTCTATAATTTTCACTAGGAAGATTAATAACTCCAATACGTAGAGTTTTTCCATCCGCCCCGTAGAAGGTATGTTTGCTTAAATGACTACCTAAACTTAATCTATCTTTACTAGATTTAGTTATTATAATATAATCATAATCTTCTCTTTCAAGATTAGGAAGTCCTTCAAGTACATTACAATTTGTTACAAATTTTAATTCCTTAGTTCTATCACGTAATGGAAAATATAGTTTAATAAGATATACTCCAGCTTTATTTCTACCAAGCATATAAGCATAACAAGGGTCTTGTTTAGCATCTTTATATTTAGGAGTAGGATTAGTTACTCTATCAATATAATATTGTTCAACTGGAATAACAAAATGAGTATTAAGATAATTCAAATCTACATTTAATTTAGCCCATATAGCTTTATCTTGACGATTCCAACTACGAGGAACAATTTCAATAATAGCTTTTTTATTACGAGCTTTAACGAGAGCATTCTTTATAGATTCATCTACATCGTAATCATTAATATGATTATCAATTTCATACGAAAATGTTCTATAAATATGACTTAGTACAAAATAAAAATCTTGTTTATTATTTGTACTAATAGGTCTTTCATATACAATACTTAGTACGTAAGCTACTACACCATATACATCATCAAAGAAACCAGCACCACCAAAATCACGAACTTTAAGTCTACCCTTGGCATTGTATGCAATACCCATACTACCATCAGTATCATCGTCACGAAATACAGAAGTAATAAGATGATTATGTTCAACACAATCTCTAACTACTTCTAATGGTATATCTAAGTATTTACTTACAATTTCTTCTTGACTTACTCTAGATTCTATAAAAGCTTTTGTAAGTTTACTTGTGTTAGCATTACGTTTCATATTGATAAAAAATTAGGGGCAACAACAGTATTACTACCATCGTTACCCCTTAGAACATTAAACTTTAGTTGAGAATTAGTAGGCAAAGAGATAACTCTTTACTTATCTACTTAGAATGGAAGGTCGTCTGTAGCAGTTGGGTCAAATCCACCACCAGCAGGAGCACCAGCAGCAAATTCACCACCAATAGGAGGAACTACAGCACCACCAGCCATACCAGGCATACCAGGAATACCAGGAACACCAACAGTAGGAGTCTTATTGGTCTGCTTAGGAGTAATACTCTCCTTAACCTTATCAATAGCAAGAATAACAGGAGGAAGAATCTTTCCTTCCTTCATCTTAACTAGTTCGATAGCACCAGAACCAACAAATGCAGTAAACTGCAAATCTTTGCTCTTATCGACATCTACCCAATCACCTTTACGATTACGAGTAGCACGAAGCAACTTAATCCAACAAGAAAGAGGTTTACCATTAGCATCCTTAAAGCAAGGCTTAGCAATAGCATCATCAGCAACATTAAATTGACCATTGAGCATAGCAGCAACATTCTCAAAGATATGACGATAACCATTAAGAACATCCTGTGCATCTACTGCATTATACTGCAAATTACCATTCTCATCTTCAGTATAATCTTCAAATGTAAGAGTAAGAGCGTCTTCCTCATCAGGAGTTAAATCGCGACCTTTAAGATAAAATACATCAAGAAGATGCTTTGTCCAATTAAGAAGAGCATCTACTTGCCAAGCATTCTTACCACCAGGAATAGTATCAACATTACTCTCAACTGGGAAGAAAGTCTTAGTAACATAACGACGTTCCTTAACATTCTCATGATTACTAGCAAAAGTAACTACGAGACGAGGCATCTTAAGACCAGCAAAAGAATTACCTTCTGCATTCTGAGACCACTCTACACTTACAGAATCAAGATGAGCCATAAACAAACCATTAGCTGGACTAGCATCTTTCTCGTGAAATTTAAGACGAGCAGCAGCTACTGTGTTATTACTAATACCTCTACGATTCTTCTTTGCAGTACCATTTGCAACTGCTACTGCTTCCTTTGTTACATCTGTCATAACTTAATTAAGTTTTAAATGATTATATTATTTGATTAAAAAAGGGAACTGATTTTCTCAGTTCCCTATAAATAGTGCGAATGAATATCTAATGAATGAACTAATTACTCAGCAGCCTCAGCATCCTTATTAGCAGCTACACGACTAGGCTTCTCATCAGTGTACTCACCAAGAGGATAATAGATAACATCAACAATCTTATGACCATCGTTGAACTTACCTGTCTCACCAGCCTTAACATCAACAGAGAATACACGCTTCAAAGCAGTCTTATCCTCCATATCAGCTTTAAGCTGCTCCCAGTTATTTGTATCAGAGAAACTAAGCTTCAAACCAGTACCAACTGCATTACCATTAGCAGCAAGCTTACAACCACTAAATGCCTGAGTCTGTGGATTCTGCATCTCATCTACAGTATAATGCTCCTTAATCTCATCATCTGTAGCATTCTCATTAAGATTATAAGCAGCAATAAGCTGAGCACGATTAGCAGCAATGATAGAATCGATATTCTCATCATAAAGCTTCTTCTTCTCCTCCTTAGTAAGACGAACAGATACAGTAGCTTCTGTACCATCCTTCTTAAACATAGGAACACCCTTAGCAATATACCAAACAGTAAGAGACTTAACACAAGCTTCTACACCCTCAGCAGTATCAAGGTCGAAACCATTCTCCTTAGCATAATTGAGAACATCTACATTCTCCTTAGCCATTACAATAGATTCAACATCAGCGATATTATTAGCAAACATAATATTGTCACCAGGCTGCAAACCAAGAGCCTTAGATACAGAACCTGTGATAGCAAAACCACCCTTAGTAGTAGCAACAATAAGCTGAGGCTCAGCATTAACTACACTACTCTTAACTCCACTTGCTACTGCACTGATACCGAATGATAAACCGTTAATCTTCATAATTTTAAATATTTAAATTGTTAATAAAATAATTATATAGTATAATACTATTTAAACTCTAATTTGTTCCTTATTCTTGAGAAACTTCAGCATTAGAAATTTCTTCAACATTTACAAAGTCTTCATCATCAGGAACTGAATTGGCAAAGACTTCGGATAATTCATCGTCTGACATAACACCCATAAGAATATCACTAGCTATATCACGAGCACCATACATAAAGGCACGATGTCCAATCATAATACGAGTATATTTCTTAAAAGTATCTTTAGTAAATAAGTCAGCCGTATTAGCTTCTGTATAAGAGAAATGACCAGTAGCATGAGTTTCAACTATTTTGCCATATATTCTCTTAAACCTAGTAAACTCATATTCAGTAACATAATCTGTAGGAGTAGCCTGAGTTCTAATAACAGGAAACTTACCTTCTTGAGCTACTTTCATAGCTTGTGGTAGATTAATGCACTTAATGCATTTTTCATTGAGTTGAAATTCATTGTATATTCTACCTTTTAAATCTTTATAATATTTAAGAGGATAAACACCAATAAATTCATCATCTGTTTTACTTTTAGCTTCTGCTTTGGTACGACATTTAATACAATACTGTGGAAGTAGTGTTTCATCATAAACATTATTGCCATCAGTATACTTATACTGAGGTACATAATCTTTAGTAGTTTTCCAGACTATACCTGCCCTTGACAACAACGCCTTGACGATATGAACATCAACACCAGTTTTACCATTAATTACATGGATATGTTCTATACAAGTACTAAAAGGTAATCTTAAATCTTGTGCTCTCATAAGAACAGCAAGACCTTCATTCACACTTTTAACACCACCTTTTTCTGTGGCTATAATCTTCTTTAGAAATACTTCTGCACTAGCAAGTTGTTTCTCATCAAGAAGATTTAGTATATGAACTCCGGTATTAAAGTCATTCTGTCTAACAGCCAAACTACGACTGCTACCATTTTCATCTTTAGTATCATTCATTATTTCAAAGAGCTTATTAATTCGTTTTTGATTTCTGCTGCAAAGATAAGAACTTTTTCTTAATCAACAATACAATAATCATTATTATTATCAACTTTAACATTTCTATCAAAATCGTTAATAATTGTATGATTGATTGGAGTAGCCCTATCTTCTAATTTTTTCTCCTCTAACGTGCCTTTATAGAATAAGGTGTATAATAATACCTCATTAGCAAAATGAACCTTAGAGAGCCTATAGAAATAGCTCTCAACGGCATCACATAACGGAGAAGTGATTATAATCAAATCAATATCAACATCTAAAGTCTTGTCAGGCGAAGCACCGCAAGAAATTACATTTATCCTATGGGTATTCATAAGTTTTTGTGCAAGTTTCTTTTGAGCAATAACACCTAGAAGTCTAGGTTGACCTTTCTTTGGACCACTCTTTATAAGAATAGGATTTCCATAATCATCTACAGCAGGAACATTATCTACTTTATCGTGACAATTAGCACAAATCCTTTTACCAGAATTATCATTAAGATAATCAGTAACAAGATTAGCAAATTCACCATACTTGTTTATAATGAGTATATTCTTGTCTAAATTGCTATTGACTATTTCTAAGATATTGTTAAGTTTATCTTTAGAACTAGCAAGTTTAGTACTACGTTCTCTAACAATATTATAAATACTATCAGCACGTTCTTTAATAGCAGCAGGACTATACAGTTTATCTATGTCTCTATTAAATTCTGAAGACATATCCAAATGATTATCCCAACCATTAGTACGAGCTATAGCATCACATACCATCATACTAGAACAATTAGTAGCACTATTTCCTAATCTAGCATACTTGATATTATCAAAGTCACCAAATATAGCTAGAGCAGTAGAAATTTCCCTATTATAATAGTTCATTTCTTTATCTAACTCGCTATTAGGTTCTATAGTTAACCCAACCAAATACTCTTTTACGGGGCGGTTAGACCTAACTTCATCAATAACATTTTGACTAAAATTACCAACACTAGGAGCAACAGTATAGAAATCATCCATAGTTTTATTATCTAGTTTTCTAGTAAGAATAACTAGATTAAATTTAGACTTTTCTATCATACCCATATATGCAAAATGGAATATATCAGGATTATAAATTATAGTCAATAAAGGACTATATTCATTAATATGTTCAGCAACATATTGACTAGTTAAAATCTTAAGATTTCCATTACATATTAGGTTACGAAAAGAATTATTCCATACTTCATTGTTCAAAGTAGTTAGATAATTTTCAATACTACTTCTATCTGCAAAGTCTTTCACAACAATAATAACATTAGTCGTAGGAGACTTATTATAAAGTTGTGGAAGAATATAAAGCAGAGGTCTTAGAGCATCAAAGGGAGCAGGTATCATAAAAGTACCTTTTCCTTTATTTACTCTCCAAGCTTCAACAGCATTTAAATAAACTTGTTCTTCTGTCATTGTTCTTCTTCATTGTCAAACAAACTATTATACAATCCAAAGTTCTTTTTTAATAGAACTTTTCCACTAAGAGTTTTATTCTTTGCATTACCTTTCTGATTAGGACTTATTCCAAGCTTAATAGGATTTATAATCTTATAAGCTTCTTCATAATAATAAGCATAATCTATATTACGCTCACTAATATCTTTATCATCGAGTAAATTAAGAATTTGTACTGGTTTTCCACTAGCTAAAACACTACGTTTACCAGTAAGTTTATGTTCTTTCATAATCACAACTCCTCTAGTAGATACATAGAAACGAACGTGAGGTTGACTACGAACTTCAACACGTTTTCCATTTACTACTTTTTCATAAACAACTTCAAACTGTTTACCAACATTTTGAGTTTTACAAAAATCGAGAATATCTTTATGATTACGAAGAGTATCCATAACAGATACACCATGAGCAAAATACTCAAATACAGCAGTAGCTACAATAGGCATATCATAACCTTTCTTAAGGTCTTTGATATACTGCTTTGGGTCAAGAGCACCTTTATACTCAAGTTTATTGTTACTTTGAATATCAAAATAGTTATTCACATTAAGACTAACAAGCATCTTATAATGTTCATCATCAGCAGACATTCTATTAGTCTCATTCCATTCCTTACAAATTTGATTATAAACATCAACTTTATCATAAGGAAGTTTTATAACGATACCATCTGTATTAGCACTAACAACATGTATTCCAGCAAGTTCAAGAGATTCACAAAGAGTCATTGTCATTAACTGACCATTAATAGTAACTCTCATTTGTGCAAGTCTATCATAAAGCCAATAATTTTCATAACCATATTTACCATAAATAGCATTGATTACAATCTTTAATGCTTCAGCTGCTAGACTATTATGCACACCAGGAACTACAAAACCATCTTCATCCTTAGTATGTTTACACTTAACACGCGTCTGTTTAAAGTAATCTACCATGTTTACAAACACCTTAGTATTGAGATGTTCAGGTACTACTTCATAACTAATCATTATACTAGGATAGTAGGATGTGTAATCATGATGAACATAAACATATTTATCAGTACTTTTAAGTACTACAGGCTTATCTTGAGTATGAATACCACCAGTTGCTAGAGTATATGTTGTGCCATAAAAATCTATTTCACGCACAAAACTATCTTTATTAGTTCTATATATTACAACTTTCTTCATTTCTTCAAGTAAATCTTGAAGTTGTTTAGTCTTAAACTTAATATGAGGAAATATAATACGTTTAAACGATAAAGCAGTTCGTTGAGTACGAAGATTTTTAAAAGCATCTTCTTTAAGTCCACTACGTTCAGAATAAAACTTATTTAGAAGTTTATCAGCAATATTACTTCTAGCACTACATAGAAGATTAAGTTTAAAAGCGTGACCTAGACTATATCTAAGTTTAATCTCATCAGGCTTTTGTCTAGCTATCTCACAAACAAGAAATACATCATTCTTATTATAATGAAGCATAGGTTTAACATACTTAGGAAGAAGATACCTATTAAAATCAGCAGTAATCAAATGATTTAATTGTTCATTAGTCATACCTTTATAGGCATCTCTACTTCTATATATATCACCTTCTTCATCATCTATTGGAGGTAGCTTAAAATCAAGAAGATTATACCATTTAAGATTAATACTAACTTGCTTTAAACTTTTACCATATTTTCTACGTTCACCAGTATCTTTATCTACATTTACTCCAGCAGAATTAAGAGCATAAACTTTAAACAAATCAACAGTTACATAAGATAATCTATACTTACGAATAACATTAAGCAAAGGGTCATTCCATAAAGTATCTTTATTGTCTTGTAGAGATATTAGTTTATCATTCACTTCTTTAAGAAATAAACAAAGTTGTTTACTAGTATCAAAACGATTCCAATACATAAGGAAAGCTCTAGTCATCATATCATCATAAGCTTGATTGTTATAGCCAAATAAATCATATCTATCAACAGTACCATCATCTTTAGTTATAGGACGCATCTTTTCAAAGAAGTCTATCAACTGTAACATTTGAGAATTATCTGTATCACTAACATAAAATATCCAACTCTTTACACTATCAAGTCTAGATTTAATTTCTTCAACTGTTAAAGTATCAGTTAAAGCACCTTTACAATCTGCAAATTTATCAAGATAATCTCTAACATCTACAAAAGTAAATGAAATCATATTTTCAAATACTTCTAAATCTACAGCTAAACTATGAATCATTTAATATATTAACTATTTCCATTCCATTATAATTATTATCTTTATTAGCAATAAGCCATTTAACTAGACGATTACGAAATTCATCATATTTATTATCATCTATAAACTTAATAAAAGGAGAGTAATTTGTACTATAAACAAAAGGAGCTACATAATATAGTTTATCTTTACCTTTAGTAATATCAAAACCAAAACTAGTAGCAGCATTACCAAGAAGCATTATCTTCTTAATATTATTAATTCTAATATCAGCAAATGTATGAAGCATACATCTACGAACTATATATTCATTTATAGGACAACGTTCATCAAGCTTACAACGAATAAGAGGAACAATATAGGGGTCTAGTTGTTCTAGACCCCCCGTAAGAGATGTGATAGTTTCCTTTACTATTTCCACATACTTACTAAATGTCATTCCTTTATTCTTATAAGCATTATAATCAACATTAGGTACAACAATAATCATACCTGACATTGGATTACCAACACCATTAAGACATTTGCACTTAGTATTAAACATACCTAAAGCACAATTATCACATACTTTAGGAATCATAATTACTTATTATATACGATAATAACCAAAAGCACTTCCAGGATATTTACTAATAGTCATAAGACTAGGAAAGTTACAACCATTTTCAATACGCTTACGAGCTTTAATTTTATCACTTCTTTTCATAATTAATTAATCTTTACTAGGTTCAACATAATTTTCTACTTTAGCATACTTGCCAGTATCATAATCGCTATATACAGAAACAACAAACATAAAATTATTATCACGTTTACCCCAAGTTGTATCTAATTTACGTTTATGACCGTAAACGCCAATTGTACCATTAACATTAGCATCAAGTTTAGCAACTTTATAATACTGACGTTTAGGACCCAAACCAGTATCAATTTCAACTATATATACATCACCAACCTTAATAGGACAATTATTAAGAATATCAGTACAAGCTTCTTCATCAAGAGCATGTAGTCTATTCTTATAATCTTTCACTATTTCATCTCTTTTATTGATGTAACATTGTACACGTTCTTTAAGAGAAGGACTATTACTTGTATTACACATTTTATTTAATATTTTAATTTTCAATTTAAACACATCAAATAGTTTTCGTGATTAATCAATCAGCCAAACTATTCAAATCGCTTAGAAATCAATAAAACTGTCATTTGATGAATTTGGAATCACTTCGATGTCCCATTCGGCTAATGAAAACTCAACACTTTCATAAACATTATCAGGACGAACAATAACTCCTTTATGATAATTATCATCAACAATAACAATAGTAGCATCTAATAGAGTACCAATAACAGTACGACTGCTATCTTTTTTGGTTAACTTTACAGTATCACCAAGGTTTAAATCATTTTCATCAAGAATACCATTTGATATAGTATCTTTAATTCTAGCTACATCTTGTTCTTTTTGTTTAAGAACTCGAACTAGTCTAACAAAGCTATTATTATCAATATCCATATCTTAAATATACTTTTTCTTTAGCTCTACTAACGGCAACATAAAGTCGCTTGTTAATATCAATAGCATTGGTGTATGGTCTTCCATATTTATCATAAACTATATCCATAACATCTACCATACTTACATTATAAGTACTGCCTTGTGATTTATGACTACTAATAGCAAAACCATAATCTAAATCTCTATAATAAAGAATAGAACCATCTGGTCTACCAATATTAACAAGAAGAAGACAAGTTTCTTTAAACTTATAATAAGCTTTCCATTTAGCAGCACGAATATCTTTACGAGCATTCTTAGCTTGTTGAATTAAATCGTCAGCAATCTTACAATACATAGACATAGTATATTTATCTCTATGGTCTATGACAAATAATGGAGAAGTAACTTGACCACCAAATACAGCTTGAAATTTAACCATGAAACCTTTAAGTTCATATTGTGGATGAGTATAGTTAGCTATCTCTTTTACAATATAATCTTCACTATTCCTTATAATTTCATCATTAAATTGGTCAACAATAGTAACATAAGAAGTAATTAAATCATTCTTAGTAATAACAGATTTTTCACTGTCTTTGATTATATTTTCTCTAATAAATTTATTCCAAGTAGAAACAGCTTTATTAGTATAAGATATAACCTTAACATAATCTGTATTACGAGTAATTGCTTCATCGCTAAATTGTTTCACAACTTCCTGCTGAAATTGAGCAGAATTACAAACTACAAATCCTTTAGTCATAGTATTATCAAATTTACTACGAGTATTGGCTATGTAATTTAAGAAGTTAAAAGTTCCATTATAAACATCATTACGAAGAAGATTAGTAAGTTCTCTTATAGGATTATCTTCATCTTGTCGTACAATTTGTGTAAGTCTAAAAGATTTAACACCTTTAAAAGCATAACTATCTCTTTCATTTACAGGAGGAATCTGAGCATCATCACCACATAGTATAAGTTTAATACTATACTTTTTCATCATCTTATCAATATAAGTAACAAGACTACGATTAAGCATAGAACTTTCATCCACTATATATAGACGATAATCTTCAATCTTTATACGACCATAAGAAGCAAAAGTAACATTATTAATATCAAACTTTTCAATATCATAATTAGGTTTAAAACCAAAATCAGATTGAATAGTGTTAACATTACAATGAGTACCTCTAATGCTATTTCTAAGAACTCTACAAGCTTTATGACTTGGAGCACTTAGTCCTATTTCAGAGAATGGTATATTACAATCTTGAAGAAGAGCTTTAAGAAGGAAAGTTTTACCAGTTCCACCAGCACCAATCAAAGCACGCTTAAAATCTTTAGGATTATAAGGTTCATTAATAAACTTAATAAGTCCATTATAAGCTTTTGTTTGGTCTTCAGTAAAAGTAAATTTATTAGCTCTATTTTTAGCAGGAGTTTTTGCAAATATCAATTCATCTTCATTGTGCATTATATATCCTCCTTATCTATTAAATGTTTAACATTATAATCATGTCCAACTAGAGTTAAAATTTTATTGAACTTAGCATAAACTTTACCATCTATTCTAACAATCCAACAAGAACAAATCCAATTATGACAAAAAGGTACATAACGATTTGGGTCTGCTTTCTTAAATATTCTGTCAGTTTCATTAAGAATAAGACTAATATATTGTCTATTTCTTTGACCAACACGAGTAAATATGCGTTCACACTTACTCATATCATAAGAATCTTCAGTAAATGGAAGTGTAACTCCATTCTTACCAATATCGTTAATTGTAGTATCTTTAGTTAGTCTATCAAGATAATCAAAATATTTAATATGAACACTAAAATTACCTTGTTCGTCTTGAATAACTACACCAGGAACTAACTTAGTTAGCTTTTTGTCAGGAAGTACAGTTGGCGCTCTACGTTTAGTAGAAGCTTTAGGCTTAAATACAAATTTAAGTTTAGAATAATCTACATTCATCTTTTCTTATTTGCTAATTTATGTTCTTTCTTAATCTTTTTAGCCTCTCTTGCACTTATAGCAGTATCTTCAAAATTAAGATTAGAAGGCTTAATAGTATTACTACCACGATTAAGCACATACCCACAATAATTAACAAGAAAATCAATTCTACCCCAAGTATGAATACCAATTATTGCATTGATTGGAATAATAATATGATTACCATCAATTTTAGCAATACGTGATACACACTTTAAATCCTTTCTTTCGTCATGTTTCTTTGCCATTTTACAAAAAGTTTAATTAATTAATACTATTATTACGTCATCAATAAGATGATTATATTTTCTTTATATTAGTAAGAGATGCAACATATTCCAAATCTTCATTTTCATCAAGTTCAACTTGTATCATAGGAATAAATTTATAATGAAGAATATATTTGCAAAGTTCAACATGAAGTTGTTTAATAGTTCCTACTTTACCATTAACAACCATAACTCTATCTCCTACTTTAAGAGGAATGTGATTATCTATAAAGAACTTATTTGTTAAATTCTTAATTCGATTATCATAATCTTTACGAGCATTATACGCTTTTTTAATATAATAAGAAACAGTTTCTTCTTTAATATCTTCTATTTCCATATCATTAAAATAAATCGTTTAATTTATATTCTTTTTCAATTTTATAATCAGTACAGTCTTCATATAAATAACCAATTAATATAACTTCGTTATTTCTATTAATTCTAGCACTAATTGGTTCAAACGTTATAGGAGTACATTTTTGACTAATAAGTTTATTAGGAGTAATATTATTCTCTATAAGAATTTTTCTACCTATTTCACGCAAGCCTTTATTATAAGCTTTCATAAGTTTACTCTTAAAAACATTATTGTCACATTTAATTGCTCTATTTCTAAAATCTTCAAAAGGAGCAATAGCCATTATATATTCTTCATATTTCATAACTTTATTATTTTATTTATTAGTAGTTCTGCTCGGTTTCGCACCATAAGCCGTATTACTACACTTAGCAGAACTTAAAGTATTACATTCTAGCCTCCACGTAAAGGAACGTTAGTATGTTATCATTCTCTTTCTCTAATTTATCACATTTATTAAGTATAAAATTAATACCAGCGTGTCTAACAGCAATTATATCTTTAATTACAGTAGTCATATCGTGCTGACTTAATTTCATAAGATAATAAATAGTTCTAAATCCTCTACGAGTATTAAGAGGAAAGTTATATGGAATAATATAACCTATACGTCTTGAAGAATGTTTATAACGATTATTTCTAGAAACATAACCATTGCATTTTACAACTTCTCCAAAATCAGGTACGCTACAATGTCTTTTATCAAATTGATAAAGACAAGTATTACATATAATCATAATATCCACTTTATTTTTTCTTCGTTATTAATTTCTATTTCATCAATAGATACTTTTGAAGACAAACCGATATTATATAAATAACATTTAATTATATCTTTAATGCCATATTTAATAGCATCAGTGTTATAATTGGTATTATTATTATCAATTACAACACCTATTTTAAATTTAACTCTTTTCATACTTTAAATATTCTGTCAAGAATATCCCTAAAATTAGGATTATCTATTACATATTGAGCATCAGTTTCATTTTTAAATACAATATTACCAAAATAAACATCTGTAAAAGGATTCTCTTTACAAACTGTATAATATGGTTCTTTTGCTGAATTATCATAAGCGATAGAATAACCACATTCCCCACTATTAACTTTATAATACCAATCATTGTTAAAATATCTAGCAATATCCATAAGGGTAATTATTGCAACTATTTTATTACGAGTTGACTTATTTACAGCAACAGATGGAGCAAGAAATTCAGATGCAACAATAGGTTTTAAATTATACATTTCTTCTATTGTTAACCAGTTTCTTTTAAATCTGATAATACCTTTATCTAAATCACTGTTATCTTTATCAATTACATAACCATTAGGTAAATCAAATTCTACAGATTTTAATTTACTAGGATTATCTTCTCTATATAAAGGAGCAATCTTATAATATTTATCTTTAGAAATATTAATAGGAATCTCTTTAAATACTACAGACTTATGGTCTTTTCTTTTAATAGGAGAACATTCACCAAAAATCTTAATTCTTTCATCTCTACTTAAAAGATTATCAGAATTGTTATTTTTAACGGCGTCATTATTAGGACAAATATATTTAAGTGAACATCCATCACAAAATTTTTGTTCTACTACTTCATATAATTTACTATTGTATTCAATTTTAATACCAATAGCAAATTCTTTAACTTCATTGTTTCTTTTTGTTGGCATAATTAATTCTTATTTTAAATGGTTTCTTTATATTATCATAAACAACAAACGTATGTAGTATTACATCACGTTTCTTATCTTTGAATCTATTATATAACACATCAGCAACAGCACTTATAGTAAAATAATCAAATTTCACAAACTTATAAAGACCACTAATTTCATTGTTTATAAGTAAAAGTACTCTTGCATCTTTAACTCTAAGTTCTTCTTGAGTTACAACTATCATTTTCTGTAATATTTTAAATTTCGTTGTGAGATGTGCAAATTGTTTTAGCGAATAACTTATCGGATAGTATATTTGAATATCTCACAACGAAGAAAAATACGCAAAAATCGAATTTACTCATAAATACCAGACTGCTCAAGCATAATTGCTTGGTCAGCCTGCATATCAGAGTAAATATCATTTAATATATCTTCACTAAGTACAATAGTCTTTGGAGGACTATCAAGTTTAACTCTATCTTTATTCATATTAGCTTGCAATTTCAAGATGAACACTAGCACAATCAAATGTGACTGCGCTTCCAAGTTTGCCTTTAAGACAATAGTCTCTTACAGCACAATTTGGACATTTAACACCATCAGGTAACACATTATATGTATTACCATCAATTATAATAGCATTTATAATATTTTTGTTCATATTCTAATTATTAAATAATAAAACCACTACTACTTTCACAAGTAATAGTGGTTGGAGTACGTATTTTCATTTAAAGTATTGAAACTTATACGCTTATAAGTCATATTATGAATGTTTGTGGAAAATAAAATCACAATTACAATATTACTGATGCTGCTAACATCATCAACAATACAATAATAACTATAAAGCTTACACGTAATTCTTTAGTACGGTCAGCAATAGTCTTATCAAGCACTTTAATTCTACCAGAGAGTGCTTTATTATCATCTTCAAGCATAGCAATATTTCTATATTTAATATCTAATGTTGCATTAAGTGCAGCAATAGTTTTTTCTTGACTCATTTGAATCTCTTCACTCTTATTGAGACTATCTTGAATAGTATTAATTCTTTTATCGTTAATATCTTGCAACTTCTTAAAAGTCTCTACAGACTTACTAAGTTTGCGTTCAATATCATCTTTACGAATAACGATGTTAACTAATTCATCAACACTTTTCTTACGGAGTGTAGTTCTACGACGTTTATCAGTAGAACTTAATTCTTTTTCTTTTGCCATAATTCTCTTATGTTTTATTCATATAATATATTATCACTAAGTTCATTATAGCTAGTATCATCACCAACCATAATTTCACCAAATAAGTCATAATCATCAATATCATGACTAGCACAAAACGCATCAATATCTTGAGCGTTAGAATCAAATTCATTATCTTGTATCATAACTATTATATTAATTATAATGCAAAGATAATGAATTTAATCTATCATATCTTCTACGGGGCGGCTATATTAACTATTATTATTTTAAATTGCAATAGCTTTACCAATAGAAGTACTAAAAGGATGAATATTTACTACTCTACCCTTATAACCATAACTCTTAAAACGAGACTTAGCTATCTTCTTAGCGTGATTAATATCTTTACTAGTACTAATCATCAAATAGCTACCATCACGTTCACTAGCTTTACTGCTAACGAAATAGTATTTTGTACACATAATAAGTTCTCCTTATTTAAATTAATAAATAGTAGTAGCACTATTACTAGCACTACTACTTTAATTATTATCAAATATCACCAAATATCATCTTCTCTGCTAATTTGTCTAACATCTTGAGACCAAAAGCACTAAGACGAATATCAAATACATGGTTATAAAAACTATCATGCTGAACCACTGTAGGAGCACCATTACTACTAAATGGATTAGTATATTCCTGTCCAGCAGTTACAGCTTCTTGAATGATGTTAATTTTAGCACCACTAAGAACTACATTAAGAGCTTTAGGATGCTGAATCAAATGATTACCAGCAAATGCTACATCATCATTCTCTCTAAGAGCACCAACAATAGAGTAGTTACCAACGAAGATAATGTTACTCTCACCTTCAATATAACTACCATCTTCTTGAGCAACCATAGCTTTAACTGGTTTATCAAGAGTAATAGCAACTCTATTATAAGTTTCACACTCAGTAACATTAATGTTACGTACTACCAAATCCTTGACTACATTGTTAGTCTCAACTGCCATCAGCTGGCTAATAACTTTCTTTGTATCCATAATTTAAATTACTAAATTGTTTATAATGTTTATTAACACGAATATTTTATTTATTAGCGTTTAATTTACTCTTAGCAGTATAATAATCAATAGCTATATCTGAATCAAATAGATTCTCATTATAATCTTCTATCTCTTCAAATAAAGATTCAGAAGCATTATAATAACTTTCATAAGCTTTTATTTTATTACTAAGAGTAATATTATTAATAACTAAATTAATAGTATTAGCAATAATTGCTATTACTAGAAAAGCAGCTAATACAAGCATACTATAATTATTTATTTTATTCATCTTCATTTTTAGCAACATTAAAAATTACAATACCACTTATAATAAGTAGTACATAACCAAAAATATTAACTATATTAATATCACTATCAGCACCATAAGTAATAAGTAAAAGACTTGCAAATAACATTGGTACTATTGATAATCTAAGTACATATTTAACTAAATCTATATTCATCGTCTTCTATAATTTTAATATTAACATAATCAGCGCTATAAATATCAATTAAATCACGTTTAATAATATCACAATCATCTACAACAGTAGAATAATCTTCAAGATTACCACATATTCTTACATATTTTAGTAGTCTCATTAATATTATTATCGTTAATAATAGAACTTACTTCTTTTACTATATTAATAAGAGATAAAATATCTTTCTTACTAATAGCTATTGTGTTTTGGTTCCAAATCATAACATTAATATATAAATTTAAAAACATTAGAATAAGTATAAGTATCACTTATAGTAGTATCAGCAAGAGTAAGAATAGTAAAATAAATACTATTATTATCGTAAATAGCTGAATAATAAGTTACTATAGTAATACTATTATGAGAAGGATAAGTTATAACAATAACATTAATATTAGTATTTGTATTATTATTATAAGGAATACGAGCAGTATGAGAATTAGTAGTTTTAGAAGTAATTAGAAGATGAGAAAGTAGGACTGTCTCAGCAACACTATCTTTAACTTTCTCACCTTCAGTTACACACTAAATACAATCAAAACACTTATCAACACTATGTTTTAATTCATCATCATAAGTATCATACTCAGCTTTACGCTTATCATTAGCCCATTTAATAGACTCTTCATCACCATTTAAAGCAGTAATATAATCACTTACAATTTCTCTACCTTTATCACTATTTAATTTAATCATAATTATTAATTTAAATATCACTTACTTTAATACCAACAACTTTATCATACTCTAAATATATCTCATCATCATAGTCATCAACAAATTCTATATGATTATCATCATAATAGATTCCATTATATACTTGATAATTTTCAACTTTAGTTTCAACAGTATATTTTACTGGTGAACTATCAATAGCTTTATTACCAGCTTTAATTATATCTTGAACTAATTGTTTATTCATATCATTACTTATTTTATAGTTATTACTAGTGTAACAGAAATACCTCAGCTTTCACTACGTTCTAGCTTCGACTAGCCCTATATATATATAATAACACGCACGCACACGCACGTACCTTAGAGTCTTTACTTTAGTAAAGACGGTTACTTGCTATTTGTCGCGCGCAAAGCACGTGTACTTATATATAAATAGACTATTGATGTTACAAATTACTACGATTTATATGATTATAAGGATATTCATAATCATCAATATTATCATAAATATCCTCATAATCAGTATTATCTACACTCATGTTACTTTTGAAACTGAATACCAGTAATATCATCAATATCAATAGTTTTACAATACATATCACCATTAGTATTACTAAAAACACTAATAATATCACAGTCAATACCATCAATAATAGCATTATTAACTACATATTCATGATTACCTTCATTAACTACAATGGTAAGGCTCTTATTATTAAAAGCCTTATAAGCTACAAGAATAGCTAAAATCATTACTTTATTCATAATATAGTTCTCCTATAATTTAATTAATACTTTTATTAGCAGTAGAACGCTTATTTTCACTATAAGACAATTCCACATCAAAGCCTTTTTTGTTCTTGTTGACAAGACCTTTTTAGTTCTTGTCGAGTACTTGTTCTTTCTTGTTGACTAGTCGTAATACGAGAAGCCACTCTAGCCTAAGCTAGAGCAGCATCCATATTAACGTAAACTCTTGCGAGTCGAGGTCCAAGCAACTCTACGAGCTTTGCTAGTAGCATAAGTCGTAGTATCGCCATCATAATCTAGAGCAAAACGACCAACAGTAGAAACACTAAGCAAATCAAACTTGCTAATATGAATAGAATCATAAGTAGCAATAACAGTTTGACCTGTTCCGTCAGTGTACTGTTCACCAGCACTACGTTCAGTTTGGTCGATGTCAACTTTAGCACCCATAAGGATGTCCTCTATTTGAGCATCAGTAGGGTCAGTAGCCATAAGAGTAAATGCAACATCATCAGCAATATCACTATTTGCTTCGTTGATGAAGTGCATAAACTGCTTCATACTAATGTTGAGCATCTTACGTTTGCCGTGAGCAAAAGCGTTTGCTCTATCTAAGAAATCAAACTCCTCAGATGTAGCAAGGTTAATCACTCTAGTACCAGTCTCAGCGTTGCGAATTACATTCGCACTAACAATTGTTGTCTCCATTTTATAATCAATTTTAGGAGGTTAATAACAAACTAGTTCACGACTAGTTAGCCGAAGTCCTTCTCCTGCCAAAACTTTTTTAGTTGTTGCATGACTAAAACTTTTCAGTTGTTGATGAGTAGGCGGGGGCATCCAATCTTTATCTCGATGACCGGGGGTTGCTAGCGATACCCTCCTCCTCACAATCATAAATACTATTTTCTATACTATCATCACTTTATAATCTTTTGTTATTATAATAAACTACAATATATTTAGCATTGTTATTATATTCATTATCTTTATCGTTTTCTTTAATACTTTTATTATAATTATCATTATCATTTGTTCCTTATTATTCTTTATTATCTCTACTTGTTTCTATTTTATCATTACTTTTATTTCCTCATTATATTAATCGTGCCGATAATTATCAAATTTAGTTAATTCCGTTTAACTAATTATAATTTATTACTAATACTATTATTACTTTCATTATTATTATCTATATTTGCAGCAGTATTTCTAGCACCTACATTATTACTCTTTACTAAGTTAAGTTTTGTAGGCTGAAATAACTTAATAGTACGGACACTATTCAAAGTATTAATTTAAAACATAAAGTTATGGTTGATTTAAAAGTTAATTATCTTGGTCTTAATCAGACCTTTCGTATGCCTACTAGTATGAGTGAAATTAACATGAATGTAATTGCTGATTATGTTAAGCATGTTAATGTTGGTAATGATTATGCTCTTATTGCTGTTGTATTTAAAGAGCGTCCTATTACTATTGTAAGTGTTAGTAAGCAGAACAAGAATGCAAGTGTTAGTGGTGTTGCTGTTATGATTAAGAGTAATACTGATAATGAATTTATTAAAGGTATTAAACTTGGTGAAACTATAGTTATTTCTCCTAGTGATATTTCTATGGGACATCACGTTAATTCTCCTGCTAATCCTCTTACTCCTGGTTTCTTACTTAATCTTCTTCAAACTAATGCTGATTTAAATAAGAAACTTATGGCAGTTAATGTTCCTACGTATTTTGTAGATTTTAAGATTGTTCCAGTTTGTAATATTCATGGTTCTATAGGACAATATCATCCTGTTACTAAATATTATATTACTCCTGATACTGGAGAAACTGATATGGGTAAATAATCTTAATATCTACATCTTCTACGGGGAGGCTTTAAAAGGCGGAGGGAGCTTATGCTCCCGAAGCTTCATATTATATTGCTAATAATGTTATCAATATGAAATATAAAATAAATGATGAAGGTTTAGAAGAAGGTAAATTTCCTAGTTCTACTGGTAAACCTGTTCTTATTGAAAATAAAGCATCTATACTTAAAACTATAGATGATAACATTATAGATAAGGACGTTGCTATGATGATTCTAGTTCAACTTGAAAAAGATGCTCAAAGACATCTAGAAGCTGATGAAGTTACAGCTATTCCTTATTTAGGTAAGATTAAGCGAAAAGCTGGTTCAAAAGCTTATGCTGAAAATAAAGAAACTCTAGATGCAGCTAAAGAAACTATGACTCCTGAAAACTTTGAAAATTTCAAAGCTGCAATGATGAGAGAAGCTGTTATTAAAGAGAATGAAGCAAAAGTATATAATTATCAAGTTGCACGTATGGCTAATAAGAACGGTAAAACTTATTGGAAATGTGTTGAACGTCGTGGTAAATATTATGCTAATATTAGGTTTTATTGTTTAGGTTGTTTAAATTATTCTGAACCATGCAACGAGATAGATTAATAATAGATAATCTTTTGCTTATTGATGATAATGGTATGCCTGAAGCTCCAACTATTCGTCAATTAATAGATAAAGATGTTAGAGAGCTTTATACTAGAGATAAGTCTAAAGATAAATCTGGTTATGTAAAAGATTGTATAGTTATTTATTATCTTGGAGACCCTAAGTCTCCTGCAAAACAAAGCGGTTTAAGTGATGCTGAAGCTCTTAAAATGGCTATAGAACAAGCTGGTCTTCCAGCTAACTATATACCTAGTGCTCTTGTTTTGAAGATAATTAAAAGATATTATGCTCAAAATATAGGAGAAGCTGGTAGAGTTGTTGAGAATCTTCTTAAAACTCTGCATAATGTAAATATTGCAGTTGATTCTATTAATGCTTTACTTAATGAAAAGCTTAGAGATAGAGCTAATTTAACTATAGAAAATGTAAGTACTCTTTTAGATTTAGTAGATAAAGTTACTGCTAAAGCGTCTGAGATTCCTAAGACTTTAAAATCTTTGAATGAAGCTAAGGAAAATCTTATGTATGAAAAAGAGTCTGAAAAAGCTAGAGGTGGTGGTGCTATTACTAGTAGTATGAATGCTGCTGATTATGTTTAACATTATATTGTTTAAGTTATGAATAGTATTTATGAAAATAACTTTCTTTATTTCGATGAAGGTCCACATAAATACACCGATTCTTTAGGTAATGAATATCTTAGTGTAACTACTAATATAGAAAATTACTGTCCTAAGTTTGATAAGAAATATTGGCTTAGAAAGAAAGCTAAAGAACGTGGTATTAGTGAACGTAAACTTGAAGCTGAATGGGAAAGAATAACTAAAGAAGCTTGTGAACGTGGTACAGCTACACATAATGGACTTGAAGATGGTATTAAAGGAAGTAGTATGTTTAAAGATGCTATTCAATATCTTAATCAAGTTAAAAGTGGTAGATGTATAACTGTAGCTGATATTCCTAATCTTAGAGCACATCCTCTAGATATAGAACAATTTAAACGTGCTACCAATAATAAATATCCTGAGATATATAGTGTATTTGAGTTTTATATAAATAAAGGATATACTATTTATTCTGAAATTGGAGTATTTGTTCCAGAGTTACTTCTTAGTGGCACTATAGATGTTCTTTGTGTGAGACCTGATAGATTTGTTATTCTTGATTGGAAAACTAATAAAGATGGTCTTCATTTTACTAGTGGTTTTTATCGCAAAGATAAAACTACTAAACCTATTCAACTTACTAATGAATGGTGTAATACTCACGAGTTTATGTTACCTCCTTTTGCTCATCTAGAAAATTGTAATGGTAATCATTATACTATGCAATTATCTACTTATGCAAGAATGACTGAAATGATACTAGGAATACCTTGTGTTGGTTTAGGTCTTTGTCATATTCAAACTCCTTTTATAAAGAATAAATATGGTATGCCTTATCGTGATGTTCACGGTATGTATAAGATTGATAAAGAAGGTAAGGAAATTGTTACTTGGTTTAAGATTGATTTTATTCGTAATGAAATAGATGCTATGTTTCAAGATAGAAGAATTAAACTTAATAAACAAGGTTTATTGAATCCACAAACTGAAATACAATGGTAATATGACAAGACAAAGAAGAATAAATCCTAGAGTTCTTCATATTGAAGAAGTCGATAATATTAAATATGTTTGTAAAGGTATTCCAGAAACTGGAATGTTTTATGTATTTGGTGTATTAAAATAATAAGATATGAATGAAGAATTATATAATAAAGCAACTAAAGCTGATTTCAGCAAAATACTCATCAATAAAGGATATGCCTATTTTACTAAAGGTAAGTATAATCTTAATATTATTGGTATCAGAAATGCTGGTAATAGCGTTACTAATAAGTTTGATGATGTTATTGTAGTAGAGTATATTGATATGTATGGTATCAAATCTAGAAATATATTTGCTGCTACTACTGACCCTGGTATTACTAGTATGACTAAACCTGTAAGTTATAAAGGTTGCGCTATACTTGTTCCTGGTCAATATCGTTCTGCTTGGAAACTTGGTTATCATAAAGGTAAGTATGAAGCTATTGTTCAATATAAACCTGTAAAAGTTTATAGAGATAATAATAAAGATGCTGTTTATGATTTTAATCCAAAGACTGTAGAAGAAGGTACATTTGGTATCAATATTCATAAAGCTGGAAAACATTCTACTCAAGTTGATAATTGGTCTGCTGGTTGTCAAGTTCTTGCTAATAAAGAAGATTTCGATACTCTTATGAAACTTGCTCATAGACAGATTAGTCAAGGATATGGTAAACTATTTACTTATACTTTAATTAATGAGGAGGATTTGTAATGGATAGTTTTAGTAATGAAGCTGGTAAAGGTTGTGTAATAATGCTTGTTTTCACATTTGTTCTTATTACTTCTATAATTATTGGAACTTATTATTATAGAAAAAATAATAATATTATTGAAACTGATGTTGAACTACAAAAACATAACGATAGTTTAAAAATTAAAGTTGATAATTTAGATAGTATTAAAAATGCAAAAGTTATTGAAGTTAAAGCTCTTGATAATGATAGTACTATTAAGTTGTTCTATCAACTCATTAAGTAAATCATTAACATCTTCTACGGGGAGGATAGAACAAGATAGTGTAACTATAGCGATTAGTGATATTCGTAAAGCTAATGCTAAACTAATAGAATTAAGTTATGAAAAAGATATTAATAAGAATCTTCGACAAATTATTAAAAATGATAGTGTACTTGCAGAACAAGCTAGACAAAGATATATATTATTGGATAGGTCATGCAAGCAAATAAAGAAACAACGTAATATTGCTTATTGTAGTGTTGGTGCTACTATCATATTGCTAATTTTAAGTTTGATAAAATGAGTGATAATCATACTGTAGAAAAGTATATTGAAAGCTACCCTTTTCTTCAATACATAAATGATAACACTGGTCAGTATAAACACGCTAGAGAAGCAGGTTATAAAGACCCTAATGATTTGTTTATGATTGGAGAAAGCGGTGGCTTTCTTCTTGATATACGTAGAGGAGATAAGTTTGTTAATACTAATCTTCTTACTGAGATGGCTTCTCTATATCATATAAATGGCGATAGATATACTTTATATAAAGAAGATAGTATTCCTCATCGTCAATTACGTAAAAGAGAAGAGTATAGACGTAAACACGGATTTGATGCTCCGTGTTTTATGCGTAATGGTGTAGTTCGTAATCTTCATATTAGTGGAGATATGTATAATTACTTGAATTATACTTTTATTGAACAGCTTGATGAAAAGACTATTATACATACTGATAGAGGTTCTGTTGCTAAGAAGAAACAAGACTTTCCTAAGTTTATAGATGCTCAGTTTTGGACATTTGCCATTATAGAGTTTTGTGAACTTAATGGTTTTCATCTTCTTATTGATAAAACTCGTCGTGGTGGTTTTTCTTATATTATGGCTAGTCATAGCGCTAATAAGATAAATCTTCAACCTAATAAAGTTTGTATTCACGTTGCTGCTGATAGTAAATATCTTACTAAGCGTGGTGGTCTTACTGATTTTACTATTCGTAATCTTTATTTTTATGAGAATAAGACTTTCTTTAAACGTGGTATTCTTTCTCGTGCTGCTGAAAACTTTACTCTAGGTTTTAAACTTCCTAATGGTGATATTAGTCCAAATAGTTGGAATAGTGCTTTGTTTAGTGCTTCTGCAAATAACAATCCAGATTGTGCTATTGGTAAGGATGCTGTTAGTGTTAAGACTGAGGAGGTTTCCACTATGGAAAACTTTGATGAGTATATGAATGTTACTGAACCTGCTATGCGTACTGGTAGTTATGTTACAGGTAACTTATTTGCCTGGGGTACTGCTACTAGTGGTAATATGCAAACATTTGAACGTAACTTCTATAATCCATCTGCTTTTCATTTTATAGCTTTTGAGAATGTTTGGGATAAAGATTCTCGTAATGAAGTTTGTGGTTATTTTAAACCTTATTGTTGGGGTCTTCAAGGTCAGATTGGTGATAGATATGCTATGGATGCTGATGGTAATTCTGACATTGAAATGGGTCTTAGAATTGCTTATAAAGAACGTACTGATAAAAAAGTTCATAGTAAGACTTTTAGTAATTATATTAATTACTTAGGTCAGTATGCTAATATGCCTAGCGAATCATTTAGTTCTACTAGTGAAAACTTGTTTAGTTCTGAAGCTTTAATGAATTGGGAAGAAGTACTTAAAAACGACCCAGCTTATACTAATATATCTGATGATGGTATGTTCTTTGAAGATTCTGACGGTAAAGTAATATTTAAAACTAACGCTCGTATTAAAGCAGAAGGTGGTAAGTTTAATAAAGATTTCTTTGATTGGATTCAAGGTGTACCTCGTAAACAACACGAACATCCACATGGTTGTGTTCGTAAATGGTTTGAACCTATTAGAGTTAATCATATTAACGAAAATGGCAAATATGAAGTTGGTATTCCAAAAGGTCAATATTCTATAAGTTACGACCCTGTAGGTGTAAACAAAGAAACTAGTGGTATCACTAATAAACATTCTCATAATAGTATTAAAGTTTGGGAGAATCCTACACAATATAATGGTTTTAAGGGTAAAGTAGTATGCGCATATTATGGTCGTCCTGAGAAACTTGAAGAAGCTGATAGAATATGTTATTTTATGGCAGTATATTATAATTGTATAGGTACTACTGGTGTTGAGGTTAACCGTGGTGAAACTGTTAGTAATTTTGCTAAATGGAAAGCTTTAAAGTATTTAATGAAAGACCCAGTAGAACTTTGGGATAGTTCTATTAAATCTAAAGTTACTGCATCTTATGGTGTAAATATGGGTGGTGGTAGTGGACAAGGAACTACTAAAGTTCTTGAAGGACTTCGATTACTCAAGGAAATGTTGTATAGTGAAGTTGGTAAAAAACTTGATGGTACACCACTTTATTTCTTTCAGACTATTTATGATTATCAAACTATACTTGAACTTCTTAAATGGAATGATAAAGGTAATTTCGATAGAGTATCTGAAATGTTGATACATGCACTTCAATGGAAACTTGATGACGTAGAAGCTGCTAAAAAACTTGCTCATCGTAAGAAAGCTACTATTGAAAATTATAATGATAATATCTGGAATCGTCCATGGTTTACATAATAATTAGTTAACTAAATAAATATACGTATGTTTAATAGTAATTTAACTTATCAGTTTCCTAAACAAAAGGTTAGTGCTTCTGAGAAAGCAAAACCTTATTGGTACACTAATAGTATAGATTATATTATTGGTTTAGGAATTAGTATGAATGACCGTAGTGATACTGAAACTAAAATTCGTATTCTACACGGTGAATTACCTCAAGAGTTTTATAGAAAAACTCTCAATCCTTATAATGCTAGTAAAGAACGTTTTAAAAACTTTCCTGCTACTCTACGTAATTATGATATTATGTCTGATATTATACGTAGATATATAGGAGAGTATTTTAAGAATCCTCACGATTTTGTTGTAGGAGCTAATAATCCTGATATAGTATTTAATAGAAATGCTGCTCTTAAACAAAAGGTTATGGAAGCTGCTCAACAAGCATTTCAACAGGAGTTTCAAAAACGTTATCAAGCTGCTGTTCAACAAGCTGAAGGTCAAGGTCAATCTGTAGAAGCTATAAATCCTCAAGATGTTATGCCTGACCCAGAGGAATTTATGAATAAATTTAATCAGGATTATATAGATAGTGAAAGTAAACAAGGTCAAGATATTCTTAATTATATTAGAGATATTACTAATGACCTTAATATTTATCTTACTGCGTTCTTTAATTATTGTGCTTTTGGTGAATGTTATACATATACTGAACTTAGAGGAGATAAGATTATTAAAGAATGTGTTCCTTTAATGGAAGCTTATCCTATTCCTAATAGTGAATATATGATTGAAGACCACGATATGTTTGCTAGAAAGATGAAGATGAGTTATAATCAAATTCTTGATGCTTTTGATGATTATCTTGATGATAATGATAGAAGTTTTCTTGATAAGTATTATAACGATGCAGCTTATGCTACAAGGACTATTCCTTTAAGATATGACCAATACTTTGAGCATTATGCTAATGTTTGTGATAAGTTTACTGATGAAGAACGTAAACTGTTTAGAACTAAAGACGAACATCCTAGTGCTCGTAATGGTAATCTTTATGAAGTTTGGCATGTAGTTTGGAAAGGTTTTGCTCGTCAAGGTATTCTTACTTTTGTAAATCAACTTGGTTTTCAGGAACAAAGAGTTGTAGAAGAAGATTATGAGTTGAATAAAGAAGCTGGTGATATTAGTATTGAATGGGAATATAAACCTCAAGTTTATGAAGGTTATAGAATAGGAACTAGATATAGTGGCATTTATCCAGTTAAAGCTAGACCTATACTTTATGAACGTAAAGGTAAACTTCCTTATAATGGTATTATGGAAGTACTTCCTTATTTTGGTAAATTTAGTATCATTGAAACTATTACTCCTTTCCAAGTATTTCGTAATATAGTTTCTTATCATCAAGAAATGGTAATAGCAAAGAACAAAATGCTTATTATGCTTTTGCCTAAGTCTCTTGTATCTAATGACACAGAAGATGCTATTTATAGAATGGCTGCTGATGGTGTACTTCCTATTGATGACGAAGAAGATGCAGCAGGAGTTAAGATGCAAAACATTAGATTACTTAATGTAAATATGGGTCAATATATTACAGAACTTAGTAATCTAAAAGAAGCTATTAAACTTGAAGCTCGTGAACTTGTTGATATGAATGCCCAACGTTATGGACAAATTGCTCAATCTGCTGGAGCTTCTACTACTCAAACTGCTGTTGCTCAATCAAGTACTGGTTCTGTTGTGATATTTCAAATGTTTGACCAAATGAGATGTGCTGATTATAATAGAGATTTAGACTTTGCTAAATGTGCTTATATTGAAGGTCTAGAAACATCTTATATTGATAAGACAACTGGTAAAAAACATTATCTTAGTCTTGATGTTAATTCGTTTGTCGGTTCTGACCTTAGTACTACTGTTAGAAATAATGCTAAGGAAATGGATAAAATTCAGCAATTAAAACAATGGGCATTTAGTGCTGCACAAAATGGTGATTTGGATTCTGCTCTTGCTGCTATTACTGGAGATAATGTTGCTGCTATTAGTGATGCTGTTAAAAAGTTTAGTCAGTTAAAGCAACAACACGAAGAACAAATGAAACAAATGGACCAAGCTATTCAAGAACAAGCTAATCAACTTGAATTACAAAAGATTGCTGCTAAAGGTGAACAAGATAGAGAAACACTTGCTCTTAAAGCACAATATGATTTACAGCTTGAATATGCTAAAGGTGATATAGCTTTACTTGGTGATACAAATCCTCAAAATGATGAATATGCTAAAAACCAATTAGCTCGTATCCAAGAGGAAAGTAAGAGAGCTAGTGAAACTGCTAAACTTCAACTTGAAAGACAAAAGCTTGCTATGGATACATATAATAAAGCTGCTGACCGTCAAGTAAAGAGAGAAGAAATGGCTAATCAATTAAAGATAGCAAAGACAAATAAGAATAAATACGATAAGAAATAATTGTTTGTTTTGTTGGTTTTATTGTGTCTAGGAGTAGTGCTCGTGAGAGTATTACTCCTTTTATTTTAGATGTTAAAATCTTATTTAATATTTTAAATTCGTTTCTGAGACGTTATTTATAAATAGTCGATTAACTTATAAACTAGTATTATTAAATTGATTGTAAGTTAAATAAAGTGCTTCTACGTGAATGTTTATATCAAATGAAGGCAGTCGGATAGCTTACGCAAATTAGAAATTAAGGTACTGGAATTGTATAAGAAACTAATGCTCGTAAAGATAACATTAATAATATTTATTCTATTAATAATCGGTTTGATGAAACTTCTAATAACGATAGTTAAATAAGTTGTGATTTTCTTGCTACTATAAATAAAGGTATTACTTTTGCAGCAACTAACAAGTGTTAGTGTATTTATTAATCATTTAAAATATAAAGCTATGTTTGTATTTCGTAATAGTATTGGGTTCGGACAACATCATCGTTTGATGATTGAACTTGATAATATTGATTTTGGAAGTGGCGGTGGTAATGGTACTGGTACTAACGCTAACAATAACCAAGGTAACGGAGGCGGCACTGATAATAATAACGGTGGTAATGGCTCTGGAGATAATAAAGATGGTAATGGTAAAGATGGCGAAGGAAATAATAAAGATAATCCTGACCCTGACAATGCCAATGACAATCCTGACAATAAGAATAATGACAAAGACAATCCATCCAACCCTTCTACGGGGGGTCTTGAAGTAGGTACAAATGTAGAGTTTGAAGGTAAAACTTATACTGTTGCTGAAAATGGAGACCTTGTAGATACAGATGGTAAAGTTTTTAAAGAAGCTAAAGATGTTGATGAGTGGATTAAATCACTTGAAGTTGATGAACCTAGAGCTGATGTAAATATTGAAAATATTCGTAAAGCTATGAATATCGATATTACTGATGAGAATGGTAATCCAGTTGAATTTACTGATGACATTGAAGGTATTAAGAGTTACATCAATTCTGCTATTGAACTTAAATCTAATGAAGTAGCTTCTGCTGCTGTCAATAAAGTATTTGTTGACAATCCTATTCTCAAGCAGTTTGTTGATTATCTTACTGTAAATGGTGGTGACCCTCGTGGTTTTGGTGAACGTCCTGACCGTTCAGGTATTACTGTCGATGAGAAGTCTGAAGAGCAACAGATTGCTATTATTAAAGCTGCTGCTAAAGAGTTTGGTAATGCTTCTCTTAATGATAATTACATTAAGTATCTTAAAGATTCTGGTGGTCTTTATGATGAAGCTAAAGCTCAACTTGCTAACCTTCAGAATGCTGATAAGCAACGTGACGAAAATGAAGCTAAACAAGCTGAAGCTTATCGTCAAAGAGAAGAAGCTGAAACTATTGCTTATTGGAAAGGTATTAAAGATACTATCGATAAACGCGAAATTGGAGGATATAAACTTCCTGAATCTCTTGTTAAAGAAGTTAATGGACAGAAAGTTACTGTTACTCTAAATGATTTCTATGATTATCTTTCTCGTGGACTTAAAGATGAAGATGGTAATATTGCTACCGCTTATGAGCGTGCTCTTGCTAATCAATCTCCAGAGGAAGCTACTAATCAAGAATTACTTAGTGCTTGGTTGATGTTCACAGGTGGAACTTATAAAGACCTTGTTAAGATGGCTATTAATAATGAGCAGGTTAAAACTTTAAAGCTTGTTGCCAAAGGAAATAAAGGTCATGGTACTGTACGAATTACTAAGCCACAAACTAATAATAATAAAGCTATTGATGATATTCAATTTAGCTAAATGTTTAATTAATTAATTAATAACTATGTACGCAATTCGTGAAGTGCAACGTGGTAACTATGATGACCGTGGTTATTCTAATGAGGAAACTATTGCTCATCTTATGCTTACCAAACCTAGTGAGATTAATTCTATGCTCACCTATACTTTTGGTATGGATGATGATAGATTCCCACTTAATTTCCTTACAGAAGGACAAGGTACTGCTGGTGTAGTAGATATTACTACTACAGATTGGACTTGGAAGACTATGGGTCGTATGAAGTTCAATGATTCTGTACTTTGGTTTAACACTGCTAATACTACTCCTGGTAAAGGTGGTGCTACTTTTGAAGTTGAGTTTAAGACACACTGGTTCATTGAGCAGTATGGTTTGATTGCTCCTGATGGTGTAACTCAAGTTCGTATTATGAAAGACCTTGGTCATGGTTCTCATGGTGGTTATTTGTATCGTCTTCGTATTACAAATCCTAATCCAAATGCTTACGTTAATGTAGCTCAGAATCTTGGTGTAGGTATGTTCTGGTCTTTGACTGCTCCTACTATTCCAGAGTCTTTCTCAAAGGGTAATCGTACTAATACTATGGGACCTGGTAAGATGACTTCTCAACTTGAGTTCCATCGTTATAGTAAAGAGATTGCTGGTAACATTAGTAATACTGTTGTTACTTATGAGTTTAAGACTAGTGGTGGTGGTACTACTAATCTTTGGATGAATGAGGAGATGCGTCAGTTTGAGCTTCAGCAACGTGTTATGAATGAAGAGCGTCTTTGGTTTGCAGAGTATAATAAGACTGTAAATGGTGAGATTACTCTTATTGATGAAGACAATGGTCAGCCTATTCCACACACTGCTGGTATGCAACAGATTTGTCGTGAAAGTAATTATGATACTTATGGAGAGGAACTTACTCTTAATAAGTTGAATCGTACTATCGGTGATATTCTTGACCGCAATACTGATACTGGTAATATGGATGTAGTTCTTGCTTGTGGTAAGGGTTTTGTTGAGGACTTTGACCGTGCTGTTAAGAATGATGCTCGTGATAATGGTTTTGTTACTCCTCTTGGTGACAAGATGATTAGTGAATCTAAGAGTGGTCTTTCTTATGGTAATTACTTCCGTCAGTATAAGACTGTTGATGGTCATATGATTACTCTCAAGCATCTTGGTTTCCTTGACCGTGGTACTTTTGCAGACAATGCTCGTGACAATGGTTATATCCATCCTCGTACTGGTCTTCCAATGACTTCTCACCAAGCATTTATGCTTGATACATCTTCTTATGATGGTCACAATAATATTCGTAAGGTACGTATGAAGGGTCAAGAGCATATTGCTGGAGTTGTTAAGGGTCTTACTCCAATTCCTGCATCATGGGGTGGTTTCCCTGCTAATACTCTTTCTACAGATATTGATGTATCTCGTTATGAGGTTAAGGATTCTTATGGTCTCCAAGTTGACCGTAATACTAAGTTCTTCCAACTCAAGTGTGTACTCTAACATTTTAAAATTTGATTGCTATGACTGATATTAAAATTGAAATTCCAAAAGGAAGTCCTGCAAATAGTGGAAACGATAATACTCCTGCTGAAGGCATAAATCCTTCAGCAGACCAGACACAAGCTGAATTAGAAGCTAAAGAAAAAGCTGCTCTTGAAGCAGAACTTGATGCTCCATATTTTGAAAAGAAGACTGTAGTTATTTCTTCTGTTCGTAATTATTCTGCTTATCGTAGAATTAATATGCAAGTTCTTGGCAAGCCTAAAGCTACTATAGGTTCTTCTGTTAAGTCTGTACGTATTCTTATGAGCAATAAGGGTGAGCTAGCTGCTTATTATCCAGAGATTATTGGTATTGCTGCTAATCATCCAGATTTCATTACTAGAGTTAAAGGTTATCTTAATAACATTTTCTTTGATGTTAATGATGGTGATAAGGAACTTAACATTTCTTTCCATTATAATCATAAAAGAGATTATCTTGCAATTAAGGCTGAAGAAGATAAGATTCTTTCAACTTATGAAAAGATTGACCGCTCTAATGAAGCAGAGCTTTATAAAGCTGCTGTTAAACGTGATGAAGCTATTACTCGTCTTGAGCAAACAAAGTACCAGTATGGTATGCCTGATAATGTAGAGGAATATATTATTTGGCGTCATTGTCTTAACTATCCTGATGTAGCTAAAGATGAAGCGTTTATTAATAGTAATGCTACTCTTCGTTTCTTTATTAAAGATGTTGCTAAAGAAGAGAATCGTAAGGTTAAGCTTATTGTTGAACGTAAGAAGGCTATTGAACGTCTTGTTGAACTTCAATCTTCACCAAGTAAAGTTAGTGCTACTTATATTCAGTATTGTAGAGTTAATGGTCTTAATATTTCTGATGGTCTTAATAAGACTTCTCTTGAACAAGTTGATGACCTTATGAAGTTTGCCACTGATGACCCTAAGAAGTTTAATTCTATTGTTACAGATAAGAATCTTCTTGATAAAGCATTTATTGAAACTCTTATTACTAGAGGTGAGCTTGTTCGTTCAGAGTATAATCAGCAAATTAACACTCCTGATGGTCAGTTTGTTGGTACTAATATTAATGATGCTATTGCATTCTTTAATAATCCTGATAACAACGGACTGAAAAATAAGTTGGAAAACAAATTGAAACTTTTTTAATTGATAAAGATATGACTACTGCTGAAATGCACCAAATGTTCAGAAACTATGCTCAACAAATGGGTATGCAGAATGTGAGAGCAATACTGCCTTCACAGATAGATATGTTACTGAACAATTCAATTTCGGACACAGTAAATCAAGTGATTGCTCAAAACATTGGTACTACCAGTGATAGAGTAATCACTGATAACTCAAAGCTTAATCAAGTTAATGCTCTTAAAAGTCTTTATAAAGTATGGAAAGGTAAAGTTACACTTCCTACTCCAAAGACTAATTATATTGCAAGTTATATTCTTCCTCTTGAAAATTTTGGTATTGCTACAGAAGCTAAAGAGACCGAAATTAAAAAGGGTGATAATGTATATGGTGCTCCTGGTAGTGCCGATGCAGGTAAACCTAAGAAGATTGATTATTTCTTCCTTGTAGATTTGAGCATTGATTATGTTAAGAATTTGGGTGGTGGAAATTTTAATACTAATATTTTCCCAATTCGTCTTATTGATGACCAATATCTTGCTGATGTAGTTAATGATTTTGTAATGGCTCCTAGTCTTAGAAGTCCTGTAGCTACAGTTCATGATACTAATATCGAACTTTATATTGATAAACCTGATGCTTCTACTAAGAGTACTCCTGAAAATTATACTTTTGGTGATGGTCTTAAAGTAAATGAAATTCGTTTGTCTTATATTGGTAAGCCTGGTATTGTTAAGTTTAATGAAGACCTTGGTGGTGAAGATGTTGATTGTGAACTTCCAGAAAGTATGCACGTTGATATTGTTAAGCATGCTGTAGATTTATATCGTACTGCTCTTAACGGTGGTCTTGCTGCCGCTCAAGGTGCTCAACAACAACAGCAACGTGAGAATGTCCGTAATAATTCTAGAGACGAAGGTTATGAACCTGCCCCTCGTTAATATCGTATAACTTATAATTTAAATAATAATGAGACAACTCTTTATTTGTACTAGTAAAGCAGTTCTTGCTGCTACCGGTACACCACAAGATTTGACCAAAGTAGCTGCTGGTACTATTGGTATGTGGGAGAATGATGATGATTCTAAGTGGCTTGCTGCTGCTCCTGCTTCTGATTTCAGTATTGCTTATGGTCGTCCTAATAGTCAAGCAGTTGTAATTCCTATTGATTTTACTTCTGCACGTGTTACAACTTCTACTCCTCAAGCAGGTACAATGTTTAAGGCAGAGATTACTATTCCTGAACCTGTTGCAGGTAAAGACTATACGCTTCAGCTTATTAAGCTTGGTACTGAAAAGCATGAGCGTTATTCTTGGACTGTTACTGATAATGGCTCTCATAAGACTACTGCTGCTGAAATGGCAAAGTCTCTTGGTAATCAATTTACTAATATGATTGAAGCAGGTAATGAGCAACTTGATGGTCTTAAAGTAACTGTAGATGAAGCTAAGGTTACTATTGAAGCTAAAAAGAATTATCAAGGTTGGAATCTTATTGCTGGTGACGATTTGGTTGGTACTGATGTTGCTATTACTGCTGCTGTAGCTCCAACTCTTGATGCAGCTTATGTTAAGAATCTTGCTTCTTTCTGTTCTCAGAATCGTGGTTTCTCTAATGTATATCGTGATGGTGCTTCTATTTATCCTGGTTATCCTATGGAGGTAGAGAATACTACATATAAGATGTACTCAATCCAGTTTAAGTATCCTAGAAAGTATGGTCGTACTCGTGATGAAGCTCCTATTCAAGAATTAGCTATTGTAGTTCCTGTAGGTAATACTGTACTTACTGGTCTTCTTGATACAATTTTAGCATTTTAAATAGGTATTAGTTTCAAGGAGAACCTAACCATCTTCTACGGGGAGGTTCTCCTTTTATTTTTTTTCTTATGGAAGAGTTTAATCAAATCAATAATATAATAGCTGAATCTATAAAAGATACTTCTTATATTACAGTGCTTATTAGTAGTGGAGTTTATCTTGCTTATACTCTTATTATTAAGCTTGTTGATTTGTTTAAAGCTAAAGACAGAAATAGACCTATTGTTGAAATGGCTGCTGCTGTAAAGCAAGTAAGTGAAAACGTAGTTAAACTTAATGGTGTCTTAGACAAAGCTTTTCAAGATGCTGAGACTAAAGAACGAAACAAAGTAAAGAATGCTATATGTACTGCTTTTGATAGTTTTAAATGGACTGTTGCTAATACTTGTCATGAAATTATTATTCATAACAATATTGAACAAAATAAGGAATTGATAAAACAAAACTTATTCAAAGTAATTAGTACTGAGTATTATAAACTTTATAATGTTTTTTCAGCTTACGAATTGGATGGAATTTGTGTAGCTACAAAACTAAAAGAAGATTGGATTGATGCTGTAACTAACGAATGTCTTGCTATCATTTATGATGGTCAAGATTCAGTAAATAGAATTAGTCAAATAAGTAATAAATTACTTATTGTTACTAATGAATATTCTATATATATAAATAACAAAGTGTTTAATTCTTAATAAGATGTTCTTATGATGGACAATAATAACACTATAAATAGCCTTGAGGAGTTAGAAGAAGGAGTTGTTAAAACTCTTGAGTATCTAGCTGCTCAAGGTTTTATAGTTAATAGAGATAAAGTACTTAAACTTACTACTATTAGTATGTATAAAGCTGTACTTAATAACTCTGATAAAATTAAAGGATTTGATATTAGTAAATTTAATAATAAAGTTAGATTGTTATGAATGATGAAGAAATGGTTATTCTTTCTATTCCTAAAGAATGGGAAGATACATATATAAAATTACTTACTGTCATTAGTCAATCTGGTGAAGCAATTCTTAACGATTGTTCTTATGGTTGTAAAGGTGATGGTAGTATAATGTTTAATTGCTGGAATATATTCCAGGCTGCTTGTGCTGCTCATGCTTTAGGAAATACTAAACGAGCTAATCTTTATATTGACTATGTAAATAAACAAATAGCTAATAAATTTGGAGAAGTAACTTTTAAAACTAAGTAAGATGGAGAATAAGCAGTTAGAGAATGAGGACTTGCTTATGAACAAGAAAGAAGAACTTATTTGGAAAGTAATAGACAATGTTATTAGTTGTTGTGCTGTTACTAGAATTGATGGAGCGAAGTCTATTACAAGAGAAGATGTAGTAGGTAAATCTAGAGAAGAAAATGTTGTAATGACTAAATGCCTTGTTGTTGAACAAATGGTTCATGCTGGATTTACAATTAGTACTATAGCTTTTATTATAAATAGAACAGTTCAAGCTACTAGACATTTACTTAAAATGAGTACTTATTATTATGAAACTTCTAGAGCTTTTAGACTTGCAACTTCTGAAGCTACACTTCTTAATAAGGATGTCGAACCTATTTTCGTTTAAATAGAAAATAAAAAGAAAATAATTATTATAGTAGTGATGCGATTAATTAAGATGATAATTGGAACAAAATCCGATTATCATCTTTTTGTGTCTAATAGAACTTATGCTTATCTTTGCAGTGTACAAAATACTAGTTAATGTACTATTTATTATTTTATTAATCTTAATAATCATTGTAAAGTTATGGATGATTCTAAAGTTTTTATGTTCCCTGATGGTGGAACTCGTCAGACTTCTAGTGATGCTAATAGTCTGCTTCCTTTACTTATGTGTAATGGAGGTTTTGGTGGTGGTAATTGGGTTTGGATAATCTTCTTGTTCTTCCTCTATCCTCTTATGCGTAATGGCGGATTGTTTGGCAATATGGGTCAGAATGGTGGCGGTTGTCTTGGTCCTCTTGCTAATATGGTAAATAACAATGATGGTAGAGACCTTATTATGCAGGCTATTAATGGTAATGGTGCTGCTGTTCAGAGATTAGCTACTATGTTTGGTACTAAGGTTGATATGATTCAATCTGCTATTTGTCAAGTTAACAATAGTGTTTCTCAAGTTGGTTGTAAGATTGATTCTTCTACTGGTGCTCTTCTTAATGCTGGTACTAAGAATACTATGACACTTGCTAATCAGTTGGCTACTTGCTGCTGCAATTTGAAGAATGCTATTACTGAGGGAAATTATCAGAATCAGATTGCTACTATTCAGCAGACTGATACTATTAAGCAAAGTGTCGGTGATGTAGGTAACGCTGTAACTCGTGGATTTTCTGATGTAGGTTATGCTCTTCGTGACCAGACTTGCAATTTGGATAAGTCTATTGATGTTGTTGGTGATAGAATTATTGCTAGACTTGATGCTTCTGAAAAGTCTGCAATGCAGGATAAGATTAATGCTCTGCAAACTCAGTTGACTACTGAGCATCAAAGTGGAGTAATTGCTCAGCAAATTGCTGCTGCTGTAAATCCTATTGCTCAAGCTGTTAATGAAATTAAGTGTGCTCAGCCACAGACTGTAACCGTTCCTTATCAGCCATTCCAGGCAGTACCAAATTGTGTTGCTTATCAGTATGGTATGTACAATGGTGGTAACAATCTTAATGGTTTTTGGTTTTAAAGTATAGGAGGTAATATTATGGCTTTAAATAATGAATTCATTGGTAATCGTGGCGGTATACCTTTAGTAGCTGCTACTCAAACGACTGCTGGCAGTGCTACTGCTAATGCTGTTTTTAGTATGCCTAATCATACTTTCAGAGCTATGGGAGTTGCTGGTATAATGGTAATTAATTTTAATGCAGCTACAACTACTGCAACTGGTTTTGAAATTATGGTTAATAATATCACTCTTCCTCTCTTGGCAAGTAATGGAGAAGCTCTTACTGCTCTTACAGCAGGTCTTCACATTATAGTATTTGATAAACAAAATAATAAACTTCAACTTATAGTATAATGTTTTCAGGTCTTAATCAAGGTAGTCGAGTTTATATTTTAAATAAGACTAATGGTATAGAATTTAAGATTGGAGAAATTGTTGGAACTACTACACCTATATTTGCTACCGATGGTACTAACATGATGGTTGTAAATTTAAAGGTTAAAGTAGATGGCAGTAACGTTGATTATAACAATGTTCCAGCTAATAATACTTCTGTTAGTTATAACAATGGTAATCTCATTATCGCTGAAAGTAAACAAACTATTCAATCTGAAGTAGAAGCTACTCTGCAACACGCTAATTATGTCGTAGAACATATTGAAGATTATAAAAATCAAATAACTAAATGTGAAGAAGTTCTTAAAGAACTTAATCCTCAATTTGCTAAAGATAAAGCACGTGATGAAAGAATAGCAGGTATAGAAAATGAAGTTGCTGGAATGAAAGGTGACATTGCTAAAATTCTAGCTGCTGTAACTAAAAATTAAAGTTATGATAATTATGGTGCAACGTAATATGAATAAGTCTGAACTTAAAGAAAAGATTAGACGTATGAAAATGGAAATTCAAGAACTAGAAGAATGTCTTGATAAATATGAAGAAAGAGATAATCGTTATGACGATGAACCTCAGTATAGAAATCGTAATCCTTATGACGATGAAGAACGTTATCACGAAAGAGAAGAATATGGGCATCGTGAGCGTGGTCGTTATGGACGTTATTAATATAAAATCCGCCCCGTAGAAGAGTGTAGTGGTAAGGCTTCTCTAACCATACCTTCTACGGGGCGTTTATAATAACTAAGCTTATGTATAAAGAAGGTTTTGATGTTTACGATGAACTTCCTGAAGATATGGTTGTTTATCTTCGTTATAATGGTAGACATTTTAATCGTAAACTAGTTGATTTTGCTACTAGTAAAATGACTACTAAAGATAGTAACGGAACTGAAATAGCTCTTGAACCTATAACAAGAGAACAGTTAGATGATATGATGCGACAATCAAATGTTCATTTAACTAATAATGATAATCCTTATGATGCAGTGTTTGTAGCTAATATGTGTAAAGCTGATTATTTAGGTAGTAGTGTTCCTGATGGATTGCATTTATGTCTATATGTGAAGGATGTAATAGATGATATTGATGGATATGACGGAATAGCTTTTAATCGTTGGTATGCAGATATGTGTCGTAAAGGTATTCAAGTTGATTGGTATAATTGCCGATAACATTAATAAATCGAAGCAGCTAATATTAATATAAATGTTAGCTGCTTTAATTGTGTTAATTAATATATAGATAGTGTAGTTATTGATAATAAAAATCTATATTTGCAGCAATTAAAGATAATGATAATGGAAATAATAAATCAAATAATACAACAAGCAATAAATAGTTTTGATTTTACTTATTGTGTAGTAGTTAATGCTTTAACTTATACATTAGTTACTGTACTTATTTATCTTTGTCAAGGTAATATAAGTAGAACAATTAAAAAACTTGTATTGCTTTTTAGTATAATAATTGTTAGTACTATATATTATGCTATTGGAGTTGATGTAAAACTTATTGTAAATAGTTCTATACTTGCTCCTATAAGTTGGACTTGGATTATTAAACCAATTCTTTCTAAGCTTGGTTATGATTATAAAGATATTGATAATAAAATAAATTAATATGGATAAAACAAAAATAAATGGAGCTGTTGATGGCTTACCACTTTCTATAAATCATAAAAATACTCTTAAAGCAGCTCTTAATCAAGGAGCTGGAGAAGGTATGATTGAATTAGAAACTAAAGTCGATGATATTGATAAAGAAGTTGGTGCAATAAAAACAAAGATTAATAGTTTTATTGCTGACAACGAAATTATCGAACTTGCTATAGGTAATGATGCTGCTACAAAAGCTGCAAATATTAAGAAACTTGGTGACATTCAACATACATTTTTTGCTAGTATTAATTATGGATATGGTACAGCTAGTTGGCTTCCTACTGATGGAGGTAATGCTTTTATTGTAACAGATGAAGGTCACGCTGTGACATACAAAATTAGTACAGATGGTGCTGTTACTAAACTTAGTGAGTTTACAATTAGTAAACCTACTGAGTATAAATTGCCTGCTGCTACTAAGACAACACTTGGTGGAGTTAAAGCTATTACGAATATTGTAAATGTTGATGTTGACACTGCAACTGCTGCAAGTCTCGCTGGCGTTATTAACACTCTGCTTACTCAACTTAGAACTGCTGGTATTATTCAACTATAAAATACCCTTGCTTCTTGCGATGCTAGATGTGTGTCCGTAGCCCCTGAGACTAGTGATTAGTCTTGGGGGTTTTATGTGTCTTCTAGACGTTAAAAAGTTATTTAAGAATTTTATTTCTTTAAAATTACGTTCTAAGCGACTTTTATTTAGCTTGTGATTAACTAATAACAAATATATATTTCTTGCTATTAGAAGCCAAATAAAGTGGGTGTACGGCAATGTTCGTATCAAAGTTTGATAGTATAATTCACATAAGGAGGAGGCATAATCAATCAAATTATTAATCTGATTGATGTTTAAATTGCTAAGATACTAAGTCCTGAAAGTCCTCCTCCTTTTACTAATATAATTAATTATAATATGAGTAAAATTCCTGCTATTAATGAGATAGACGCAAATAGCCCTTCTCAAGAGTCTAAGGAAGTTGTAGTTAAAGCTACTGATGTATCTCCTGATATTAATGAAGTTCAGGAGACTATTAGTAGTGCTGCAACTATTCAAGAAGTTGATGGTACTCGTAAACCTACAATTAGTGAGATTTATAAGATTGTTACTGATGGACTATTTGAATCTACATCTAATTGGTGGGATTATGCTTATAAACTTTCTCAGGCTCAAATTAATCAAGATATTATATCTCGTCTTGATAAAGGTGAAATTGGTGGTGGTTATAGTAAAGGTGTTGATATTATAACTACTACTAAAGATGCTATACCTACAAATACTAATGTTTATTCAGCTTTGAAAAGTGATACTCTTTATCCTAAGAAGTTGAATAATGAAACTATTAATGGTATTTATAATTTCGTTAATGGTATTACTATTGGTAAGCCTACTGCTTATACAGGAGGTACTTGGTCTGTAGACCAATTAGGCAAAACTCATCTTAGTACAGATTATCTTTATGTTAGACTTAAAGCTATATTTGAAACACTTCAAATACTTAATGTTGATACTATTGGAGGTAAACTTGTTATTTCTCCTGCTGGTAGTATCACTATTGTTTACGTAGATAACATTAAAGTTACTATTGACGATAATGAACAAAATGTTTATCGTTGTTATTTTCTTGGAGAACAAGAAGGTGAAGAAATAGAAAATAAATGGAAAGTTGGAGACCAAGCTCAAGCTAAAAGTTTTAATGTAAAGAAAGGAACTTATCATAAAATTGGTAATCATTATCTTTGGCGACTTGTAGTTGGAGCTAGTACTGATACTGTAACTATTGATGGTAAGAAATATCATTATGTAGATTTAAGTCAATTAATATTTGACGTTGGTTCTGACGCTCCTGCTCCAGGTGATGTACTTAATCAACTTGGACATAGAGGTGATGATTTACAACGTCAAACAGCTATAGTCCTTAATGCTGTTGATAACTATGCTCCAAGTATTACTCTTTATGCTGGAATTAATGATTTTACATTATTAAATAAAGAGTATGTTGAATACGGTGTTTATCAAGGTAAAGCGTTCTTCAATGTATATGGTGATATGTATATTGGAGATAAAGGTAGTAATCCTACCACTTATATTAAATATAAGAATGGTAAGATTGACATTAAAGCCAATCTTACAATAGGTTCTAGTATTGATGGTAAAGACCTTGATAAATATATTAAAGAAAATGGTGGTGTTGATGAAAAAACTGTAATAAGTCTTATTAATAATTCTCAAGTTATTAAAGACCTTCAGAATCAAGCTGATGGCGCTATTGAAACTTGGTTTTATGAAGGAGAACCTACTCTTAAAAATCTTCCTGCTGTAGATTGGACTACTAATGAACTTAAAAAGATTCATACAGGTGATTTATATTATGACCAAAATACTGGTTTTGCTTATCGTTTTACTAGATACAATGATGATATCAATCCTTATGCTTGGAATCGTATAAAGGATAACGATATTGTAAAAGCTCTTGAAGCTGCTAATAAAGCTCAAGCTACAGCTGATAGTAAAATGAAAATTTTCTATGGTGAAGCTAAACCTACAGATTATCAAGCTGGTGATATGTGGGTTAATGCTACTCTTGCTGGTAAGTTTGATAATGATATAGCTAGAAGTACTACTACTAGTAAAACATTTGATGCTAACCATTGGGTTCTTGCGTCTCGTTATTCTGAAGCTATTCAAAATCTTCTTAATTGGAGTAATCAATATACTACAAAGTTTGAAGACCTTACTAAAGTAGTTAAGGAACAAAAAGATAAAAGTATTAGTAATTGGTTTTATGATTATGAACCTACTATTGATAACGAACCTGCTAATCTTTGGAACACTGAAGAATTACGTAGTGAACATATAGGTGATATATTCTATGATACTAAGAATAATCATTCTTATCGTTGGACTGGTTCTGCTTGGTCTATGATTAAAGATGCAGACTTTGATGAAGCTATGAAAAAAGCTAAAGATGCTGAAGACCTTGCAGATAAGAAAAGACAAATATTTTATTCTGATACTACTCCTACTGGTGGTGACCGTGGAGACCTTTGGATGAAACAAGTTGGAACTAAAACTGAAGTTTGGGTATTTGATGGTACTAATTGGGTTAAGTCTAACGATAAAGCTTTAGCTGATTATAGTGATGCGGTTAATAAAGAACTTAAAGGTATTAAAGGTCAACTTGATGGTAAGGCTGAAACTTGGTATCAAGCAGATGACCCTAGTACTAATTGGACAAATAAAACTTCTCACGAAGGTGATATTTGGTATAATACTACTGATGGTACTACACAATATTGGAATGGTACTAAATGGGAAAAGATGGATATTCCTAAAGATGTGTTTGATACTATTGATGGTAAATCTTCTATTTTTGTAGATTCTTATGATGACGCAAAAGCAGGTAAAGGTGTTATATCTAATGGATATAATGAAAGAGATATTTGGATTCTTCCTGCTGACGCTATAGTGAATGGAGTACAATATTACAAAGGTGATATTCTTACAGCTATAGCTGATGGAACTGTATTCAATGAAAAACATTGGATTAAGAAAGTTCGTTATGTTGGAGATAAAGAACTTACTACAGCTATAGATAAAGTTAATAAAAAGATCAATGATATTAGTGCTACAACTCTTCCTGGTCTTGATAATAAGTTTAATGAGTTTGCTAAAGATGGAATAATTGATTCTTCTGAGAAATCTAGACTTACTGACTTACTTAATCAAGCTAATAATGATGTTTTAGCAGCTAATGACCAAATTACTAGTATTATAAAGTCTGATTATCTTACTAATGATAATGTAAATAAAGGTAAGCTTATAGAAGCTCAAAAAACTTTAAGTACTGCTTGGAATGAATATAAGACTTTAATTAATACTCTTATTGCTAGTGAAAATTCTATTACTAAAAATAATATAGCTGAAGCTAGTAGTAAATATACAAATCTTCAAAATTCTATTAAAGCAGTTAAACAATATCTTGCTGCTTGTCAAGCTGATATGCTTTCTAATATAGGAATTGATATTAATTCTTATAAATATCTTAAAGAGGCATTTAAAGGTAAGACTGAAGTTAATGGAGGTCTTGTTGTTACTAATGTTCTTCAACTTAGACAAACATCTGATGCTAATTCTCCTATTACTGCTGGTATTAGTGGTCTTCAAGGTAAAGCTAATGAAAATGGTGTTGTAGATAAGGACACTTATGATATAACATCTATTGCTGCTTGGTTTGGTGGACCAATGGTAGATAAGAATATATTTACTGATGAACAACTTGTTCATAAAGTAGCCGGTACAGATTACGCTAGAAGTTTATTCCGTCACGACGGTAGTGGTTATCTTGCTAGTGGTGCTATTTATTGGGGAACTGATGGTATTCTTCACGGAAATCCAAATAGTTTTATTCTTCAAGGAACTAGTCTTGCTACTATGTTTAATTATATAAGACTGTTCTATTTGCATTATGGTAATACAAATGATGAAGGAATTGCAGGAGTAGATTATATTACTCCGACTAAAACTTTTTCTAGATTAGATATTCTTACACAAGGTGGTACTGAACAAGGACTAAAACTTCCTACTGGTTTATTTATTGGTAGTACTATTACTGGAGGTTCATTTCAAGTAGGTAATATTATTATTAGAACTAAGAAAGGAGACCCTAATATACTTGAGATAGTTAGTGCTACTAATGGTAAAACAGCTCATCTTGGAGTACAAGGAGGAATTAGTGCTTACGGTACATACACATCTTCTACGGGGGGTGGAGGTGGACTAAATGCTGCTGTAGTATCATACGCTAATATTATTGCTGGTAATTATAATGATGCAGACCTTACAACTATTCCTAATGCTTATAGTATTAAAGCTCTTTATAATGCTATTCAAAATATTGATGTAACTGGTCAACTTGAGAATTATCTTCTCAAAACTGATGCTGCTGATACATATCAACCAAAAGGTAATTATTTGACTGCACATCAAACTATATACGGTTTGACTATTCAAAAGAATGGTGAAAACGTAGGAACTTATAATCCTAAATTAAAAGCTGCTACAATTGATATAGCAGTACCTACAAAAGTTAGTGAGTTAACTAATGATAGCGGTTATACAGATAATACTGGTACTGTAACTTCTGTTGGTATTTCAGTACCTACAGGACTTTCTGCTACAAACTCTCCTATAACAACAAAAGGCATTATAGTTATTACTTTTGCTGAAGGTTATTCTATACCTACTATAGCAAAACAAACAAGTTGGGATAATATATCTACTTTGGAAAGTTATTTTAATAATGGTTCTGCTAAAAAAGCACTTCAATTAACTAATGTTCGTAAACTTTGGGGAAACAATTTCAATGGTACTGCTGATATTGACGGAAGTATTATAATTCCTGGAGAAAATTATATATCTATAGGTGATGTTAAACTTATATATGATGCTGCTAATAAAGCGTTAAAGATTGATGGTAATCTTTATTCTACTGGTGGTATTAGTGCATATGGTACAAACAATGTTGCTGGTGGTGGAGGATTGAATGCTAGTGTAATTAGTTATGTTAGTATTTTAGAAGGAAGTTATGTAGATACAGATTTAACAAGTATTCCAAACGCTTATTCTGTAAAAGCTTTAAGCAATAGAATTGATAATATAGCTACAGAACTTGGAGATTTAAATCTTTCTTGGAATAATATTACTGGTAAACCAACAACTTTTACACCTAGTGCTCATAAACATAAATGGGTAGATATTACAGATAGAATTACAAAAGTAAGTCAACTTACTAATGATGCAGGTTATTTAACTACTCATCAATCTTTATCTAGTTATTATACTAAAGCTGAAATAGATGCAAAAGGTTATACTACAAATAAAGGTACTGTAACATCTATAGGACTTACACTTCCTACAGGTTTAACTTGTGCAACAAAGAGTATTACAACCAGTGGTATATTTGCTGTTAGTTTTGCTTCTGGTTATTCTATTCCAACAACAACTAAACAAAGTTCTTGGGATAGTGCTGTATCAGTAAAACATAGTCATAGTAATAAATCTGTATTAGACGGTATTTCGTCCGCAAAGGTAACTCATTGGGATAGTGCCTATGACTGGTACGCCCTTATAACTACTGACGAGGAGACTGCGGACGGCGTTATCAATAAGTGGAACGAGGTGGTTAGCTTCCTCGCAAATATTGCGCAGACGAATACTTTGAGCGGTATTGTTGACGGAATCAATAAGTCAATTTCTGATGAGGTGACAAGAGCGAAAAAGGCAGAAGGGGTAAATGCTTCGGGCATATCCGCAAACAAAGGGAGTATCGCCACCTTGCAAGGCTACTTCACAAACGGTTCAGCGAAGAAGGCTCTCCAGCTTACTAATGCTCGCAAATTGTGGGGAAATTCGTTCAATGGCACTGCTGACATCAATGGAAGCATCATCGTGCCTAGTGGAAAGTATATCTCCATCGGTAACATCAAGTTGGAGTATGATGCAGCTAATAAGGCGCTGAAGATTACGAATACTACGACCGAAGAGGTGGCTAACCTCTACACAAGTGGTGGTGTGTCCGCTTATGGTGTTGGAGCATCATCATCAAGCGGTGGTGGTTTCAATGGCTCTGTCAAGGCTTATGCTGATGCTATCAGGCTTACTACGGAAAACCTTTCAGAGATTGCTTCTGCATACTCAGTAGCAAAGCTCTATTCGGAGATTCAGAATGTAGCAAGTGCTGTTCCTAGTATCAGCGTGTCTGTGCCAACTGGCGGAAATGCCCTCACTGGTGCAACCTATGATGCAAGCACTGGTGTGATTACTTTCGCGAAGGGTACGTTCCTCACGGCTCATCAGTCTCTCGATGGTTACGTGAATGCGATAGCAGTCAGCGGAAGTGGAAATGCCGTTACTGCCGTTACAAAGAGCGGCAAGACCATCACCTTCACGAAGGGTGCTACATATCTCACATCGCATCAGAGTTTAAGTAATTATTACACCAAGAGTAGTGTAGATTCACTTCTTAGTGGTAAGTCGGCAACTAGTCATACACATAGTGTAAAGATTAACGGTGTTACTAAAACTATTGCAGCTACTGGTGGTGCTGCTGTAGATTTAGGAACTTATCTTACTTCTCATCAAAGTTTAGCAGATTATGCTAAGAAGAGTGAAATACCTACAAAAGTAAGTCAACTTACTAATGATACTGGTTATATTACTTCTAGTGGAAGTTGTGCTTATGCTACAAATGCTGACAAGGTTGATGGTGTTCACGTTACTTGGGCAGGTGAAATAGTAAACACAAGACGGCTAGCTGCTTGGGAAAATGATGGTTCTGCGCTTCGAGCCATAAACCCTGCTAATGTTTCTGTAGGTAATGCTGATAAATTAGATGGTATTCATGCTAATGGTCTTCTTACTGCTCTATCTAATTCTAATAATGGTATTAGTTTAACAGTTGGTGGGACTATTAAAAATTTGAATAATATACAAGTTTATTCTGCCACTAAACTTGTTACTTCTCGTAATATATCTATAGGAGGTAAAGATTTTGTTGGAAATGCTAATTTTGACGGTTCAGGAAATATAATATTAAATGGAGCTATTAATCACTGTACTATAAATATAGGTAGTACAGACCCTAATCCATACAAACGTGTTGCTCATATTAAAGTTAGTAATAGTTGGAATGATAATGCGCTTCTACTTTATATTAATCAAGGATATTCTGGTGGAAAATTTGGTTTGTGTAGAGTTGATTTTAGAACTAATGATATTCAAAATAACGATAATGCAGGAGGAGGTGTTTCTATACGTTGGTTAATACGTTCAGGGTATAGTACCGATAGTGTTCAAGCCGGATATTATATTCATTTAAAGAATGCTTATGTTGACGTATTTGTTAAAACTACTGGTGCTTATCAAGGAACTGTAATTCGTGTTATACAAGATTCTCGTGGTTCAGTAAATAATTACTTTAGTTTAATTAATTCAAGTACTGATCGTGAAGCTTATACTAGTTTGTCTGCTGCTGCTATTAAATTGTATAATATTGCATATCAAGGTACAGTTAGTGGTTATGATGATGGTGTTGTAAAGTATTCTAACTCTACAAGTAATGCTGATATGGTTGATAATTGTCATGTCGCTAAGTGGAATGGACTTCCAATTGTTGATAATGCTGGAGTTATGGAAATTGGAAAATATATAGATTTTCACAATACTAAAGAAGATTCAGTAGATTATTCTACTCGAATAGTATGCACAGGTGTGCATAAAAATATAGTTAATCTTCCATCAGTAGGTGGCACATTAGCGTTAACTTCTGACAATGTAGCATCTGCATCAAAAGTTGCTAATGCTCTTTCTTGGAGCGGTTACAGTAGTGGTTCTTATAATGGTTCTGCTGCAAAGTCTATTAGTATTCCAAATAATACTAATCAGCTTACTAATGGAGCAGGGTTCATTACAGCTAGCGCAAGCATCACTGGCAACGCTGCGACTGCTACGAAGCTACAGACGGCACGTACAATATGGGGGCAGTCATTTAACGGTACGGCTAACGTGAGCGGAAGCATTACAGGTGTGAATAACATCACGATGAGCAACAACTCATACCTCTATGGAAAAAATACTGGTGGTACGGCAATACAGTTAATAGCAATGGCTAGCTGGAATAGCATAGATATTGGTAGAGGTGCGCTTGTCCATAAATATACCACGCAGGTGATGGGCAAGACTGTAGCCCTTACCGCCTCTGACGATAGCGGAAAGAATACAAAATCGGTGGAACTCTCAACCGCTAAACTTTATTCTAATGTAAATATCGAAACAGAGGGAGGGTTTCTTGCTCATGGTGGTGTTACTGCTTATTCATCTTCTGATATTCGATTAAAACAGAACCTACATAAACTCAACTACTTAAACATAATAAAAACAATGGGTGGTAGTTATGGTTTTACTTGGAGAAAAGATAATAAACATAGTATTGGTTGGATTGCTCAACACGTATTAACCAATCCTTATATGCGTGATATTGTAGAAACTGATGAAAATGGTTATTATAAAATTAATTATTGGTCTCCAAAACTTATAGCAACTGCTTTTGGTGCTATTGAACAAGTTGATGATGAAGTATCAAAATTAAAAGCTAGAGTAAAACATCTTGAAGCTGAAGTTAAACGATTAACCAATGATAATAAACTTCTTATAAGTAAATAGTGATAAATAACATATTGTATAACAATTAAAATTAAAGATTATGGCAACGAATTTAAAGATTAATTCTAAGAGTGAGCAAACAACTGCTACTTACACAAAAGATGATTATCGTGTTGAGATTACTTATAATGTAAATCCAACAGCTAATGTTATTAAAGATATTAATATGTCTATTTATGATAATATTAATGGAAATTATATTGGTAATGTTAATGCTAATAATAATGGTAATGACTTACTGACTTATAACATTAGTGGTATTCTTCAAAGTAAACTTACTGATGTAGTTACTCTTATTGAAGAAATAAGTCTTGCTATTGGGTCAACTATTGCAAGTGAATAAAGGTTAGTTAATGCGGATAGTTAGAAATAACTATCCGCTATTGTTGAATTTAATAGTTATCAATATGAGTGTAAGTAATGGAAAAATAACTGCTCCAGTTAGTATAGATGATATTAAAAGCTGTTTTGGACTTGGTAGTAACGATTTAGGTACTTTAATTAAGACTGCTAATATAAACATTTGGGCAAAATATAAACCTACTGTATATCCTTCTCCTTTTCCTGATGATTGGTATAGAGGAGGAGATGGAAATTATGGTTTAAACATTACTGTAGATAATAAAGTATCTACTGTGTCAAATCTTGTTGCACAATATAGTAAAACTAATAATGGATATGGTAATCTTTATAAGCGTCCTACTGGAGGCAGTTCTGCTCCTTATAGATTAGGGGATTTTAGAGGTTATAATCATAATGCTAATCCAGAACTTAGTGATTATCTTCCTGTTACTCAACTTACAAGAGAATCTGCACATGAATTAGCTGTAGCATATAATCCTATAACTACAGACGGAGACCAAATATCTTATACTCAAATTAGTGCTTATAGTGGTTTTAGATTTGGGTTTATTATAATGAACGGAAGTAATCTTGCTACTATATTAACAGCATCTACTACTATAAATAATGGTAATTATAAAGTTACTCTTCCAGCTAATAGATTACAATTAGGAACATATAAAGTTTATCCTATGTTTTGTTCTGCTGATTATTCTAGTAGTGATGTATTAAAACAAATGAATCTTTATGCTATTCCTAATCTTACTGGAGGAAAAACCTTACAAATAATTAGTCAATCTAATGTTGTAGCAAATTATTTTGAAAGTATAAATTCTAAACTAGTTGGTGGTAGAATTAGTGTTATTTTAAAGACTAAATCGAATGCTCCTAATCTTACTGCTACAGTTTATTGTGTTTATACTACTACAGACCCTTCTAAAGGTCAAAGTTTATCTAGTGGAGAAAGTTATAAAAATCTAACTTTAGCTGCTGGTGGTGCAACAGCTTCTACATTTTTTAGTATAAACGCTAGTAAATCTTATCATATTTATGTATTGTGTCAACAACAATGGATAATTAAAGGTCTTATACCACTTCAAGATATAATAGATATTTAAATAATGTTGTTACCATTTATATGAATGAATAATTTTCTTATATTTGCATCGCAAATAAGTAATCAAATTAATAATAAAATTATGATTAAAGTAAAACAAATTAATGCTGTTAGTGCATATAATGTACTAAAGCAAATTAAGACTAAAGAACTTCCTGCTGAAGTAGCTATTGCTATTTGGAAGAATGTAAAGAACCTCAAAGCTATTGCAACTTCTTATGAAGATGCTATTAAAGATTCTAAAGAGTCTCTTAAAGGAGATAATGATGAAGAAATGGCTAAGCTCCTTGAAGAACTTCAGAAGAAAGAAACAGATGAAGCTGCTGGTAAATATACTTTTACTCGTACTGATACTGAGAATCGTATTAAAGTAACTGAGTATTATTCTAATGTTCAGAGTAAGCTTACTAAGTTTATTAAAGAACTTGATAATAAAGAAGTAGAAGTAGAACATATTACTATCAAAGAAGATGATTTAATTAAAGCTCTAATTGGTACTGATTTTAATATTGGTGTACTTGAGCTTATTGATTTCTTATTTGAAGATGCTCCTAAAGCAGATGATAAAGAAAATAAGTAAAACATTAGAGCCGCCCCGTAGAAGATGTAATTGGTAGAACTTCTAACTAATCATGCCTTTTACGGGGCGGCTTTCATATTAATAATTCAAATAATACTACTATGGCTTCACTTGCTCAACTTACTAGTGAAATTTTACATGGAGTAGGTCAACCTAATAATCATACTCTACGCGAAAGAGTTCGTAATGCTATAATTCATACTCGTAATGAACTTATACGTAGAAGTTATGAAAATCATTCTTATGTTGATAAGATTCATACTCAATGTTTTAGAGTTTCACTTATTACAGTTAATGATGGTGATGTAGAACTACCTGAAGATTATGAAGGAGTTCCACTTGATAAAATTAAAAGAACTCTAGATAAAGTTCCAAGACCTATTAGACTTACTAATAATCTTCCTTTTGATAGAGTTAGTTCTGTAGGATATAAAACTAATAGAGAATTTCCTTATATTAAAGAAACTACTGCTAGATTTAAAGGAAGTGTTCCTGGACTTTGTGGTGCTATTAGTTATGACTATATTAATGAATATCTTTATTTATTTCCAGCTAGTAGAGATAGAATTGTTCCAGTAGATACTATTGTTATAGAATCAGCTTTTGAACATCCTAATCAAATACTTGGTATTAATGGAGACCTTACTTTTGAGAATCGTCTTTATGATGATAACGAGTGGTTACTTAGTGAAGATATGATTGGTCAAATTAAAGAAATAATATATAAAAGGGAACTATTAAATCAACATCAAGAAACAGATGAAGTTCCTAACGTTATAAAATATAATTAGTGTATGACTGCTGTAAGACTTAATCCAATAAATATGAGTAAATATCATCAAGATATGAAAGATGCTTTTACTCTAGAACTTGAAAGAGCTAGACTTTCTTATGATGAGCTAGCTGGTAACATAGTTGAAAAACGTTCTAAGATTGTTCCTTATGTTGATAGTTTTGCTCTTCCTGTAATTGACTATCCAGAATTTCAACAGAACAAGTATATAAACGGTCGTCTTGAAAATGCCGCAAAAGGTATGTATGAAGATAAACGTAATGACCTTGAACATAAACATTTATGTTTTAGACTTGTTGCTTATGCTGTTGATTTACGAAAGATGAGTGAACTAGAACAAAAGATTAAACTTTATGAGAAATGTATTGCTTTAAATTATGCTGAATATAGAAATATAGTTGGTATATTTTATAATAAAGTACACGATGTTCTTATTCTTAAAGCTCATGGTTATCGTCTTGAAGGTAAACTAGGTTATGTATGTATAAATAGAGTTCTTAATACTGGTTGTAAAATTTGTGATTTTGTTGCAACTAATAAATATAAGAAAGAACTTGAAGCTAAAGGTATTAGAATTTGGAATAGAGAAGAAGCTGAATTTGCTAAAGCTAATGGCTTGGAATATGATGCAGTTGACCCTAGAATTTACAAAGCTGATGAAAGTTGGTATGAACTTGCTCTTTGTAATTGTACTCTTCAAAGAGCTTATGGTTATAAGCTGAGTATGATAGATTATCGTTCTGTAAAAGTACGACAATATACTAATGATGGTTTAATTGAACTTACTGGTGGTGATAAAGAAAAGATATGTCATTTACCTGTATCTTTAAAGATTAAACTTACTCTGTGTTTACAAGTAGATAAATTAATGTATACTAAATTTGTTAGAAATGAAAATCAAACAAAATGTGGATATGAAACGCATAGTTGGAAAAGTCGATAATGACTTTAACATTAGCGAAAGTGATTGGATTCCTCGTGCTGCTGCTTGGATAATCGATGCTCTTAGTCAAATGAAATGTCTTCCTATGGCTAAGAAAAATAGAAGACTTCAAATAGTTAATCGTATAGGTATATTTCCTTGTCAGTTAAATACTACTGACATTAAAGTATTTGATGATTATGGTTGTGAAATAAAGCAACTTGAAAAAAATAATAGTTGTTGTAATTCAGGATTTGGTTCTAAAACTAATGTAGAACCTAGTCCTGAAATTGCTATTATAGATGATACCAATAAAACTGGTCGTAATTTTATGAGGGTTGCAACTATTAGAAAAGCTGATGATACTCGTAACTTTGTAATAACTAATAATGGACATATTGAACTTAACTTTGATACTGATTGGATAAATGTTCAAAGTTTTGAACCTATGACATATTACGATGATTATTATGATTGTGAAGTTCCAATGGTTTATGATAATGGTATTCTATTAGAAGCTATAAGTTTTTATATTTTATATAAATATCTTAGTCGTGGTAGTCATCATCCAGTTTATGATTTAAAGAGTAGTAGTCCTGTTACTAATCCTTATATTCAATGGGAAAAATTAAAAAGTAAAGCTATTACTTCTGTTCGTAATGATTTATATAATGCTGACGGTTGGAGAAACTTCTTCTACAACTCAACATTTGACCCAAGAAGATAGTGATTATGAATATAGTTAAAGAACTTAATTTAAATAAGAATCCAAACGTTGTTCCTAATGGAAGTTTGGTATTTGCTAAGAACATTAAAGTTAGTCCTGATAATTCATATATTACAAATGAAGAAGGATTAACTTATGCTTTTAGTACTCCAATTTCTGGTACTATAGTAGGTATAATTCCTTGTATGAAAGAAATTGTAATACTTAGTTATCTTGAAGCTGATACAGGTGAAACTAGTTCTCACATTTATCGTTGTGTAGAAAATGAAGTTACTGGTCTTTTAGATTTAACAGAAATATATAGTGCTTGGAATTATAGTGGCGGAAAGATTGTAGGTACATATACTTATAATGTAAATAATGAACTTATTGTTGCTATTGGAGAATATGATGCTACTAAAATTATTACTCACAATAGTAAAGATGATGATGGTGTTTATGAAGAAGTTGTAAAAAATAACATTCCTCTTAAAACTATCAATCTTTCTCGTTGTACAAAAGAAGATAATCCTGAACTATATTCTATTTGTGCTAATGTTCCAGTAGCTAATATTAGTCTTAAAGATAAAGTTCCTGGAATTAGTATGCCAAATGGTATTTATCAATTCTTCATTCGTTATGAAATAGATAGTAATTATTATACTAATTGGTTTCCTATTGGTAGTAGTTATCATGCTATAAATCTAGAAGATAAAGTAATTATAAATCACGTTTATGATGTAAAGAGTAGTACTAATCTTGCTACAACTCGTTGTGTAGGTTCATATAATAATGATAAGAAAGATTGTAATTACAATCTAAAGTTTAATATTAACTTTGATGATAATTATAATTATAAAGCTTATCAAATAGGATATATACTTAAACACGAAAACACTGCTTTACCTCGTATTTGGAGAAAGTTTGGTTTTGATGTTCGTGAATTTATATTTGATGCTAGTAATTTTGAAGAAACTTCAATAGATGAATTAACTAGTAATAGTTTTAATTTATTTAATGTTGCTTCTCTTTGTAATTATGAGAATCGTCTTTATATTGCAAACTATGATGAAAGTGATTATAATGTAAATCTTAAAAATTATGCTGCAAAGATTAGAGCAAAGATGATTTATGAACCTTGTTCTAAATCAAATACAACTACTACTACAACTAAAGAATATGAAACATATACTTTTAGTTGGTCAACTAATGCTATATTTGCTGCCATTGTAGAAGTATCAAAACCTTCTGGTAATACTATTGTAGATATAGATGGAACTAAAATTACATATCATATAGTTTTAAATGCTAGAGATTACAATGAACTTAAACGTTATCTTTGTTTTGTAGCTAGTGATAATGAAAATGTTAGTGACTTTGATAATCTTGCTCTTGGTGGTTATGAAGGTAGACATGTATATCCTTGTTCTAATATAGCTTTTGGTGTTAAAGATGATGGTACTTTTGATATTATAACTATTCCTGTAAACGGTAAGTCTAGTAGATTATATGGTGGTCTTGGTAAAGGTGGTGGTACTGACCATAAGCATACAGGTTTAAAACTTAATACTGCTACTAGTGGTATAGTTAGTAAATTAGGTACTTGGATACCTGCTGCTTCTTATAGACCAAATAGATTTAGAATGAGTAAAGCTAGTAATACTAGAGTATATACTACTACTGTATTAGTAGATGATGCTGTTAGAACTTTAATGCCTAATAGTGTATATAATTTCTTTATTCATTATGTTCGTAAAGATGGTACTTATACTAATGGTTATCAACTTAGTAATGATATTCTTCCAACTACAATTTTGAATACTGTTACTATGACTGGAAGTTCTACAATAGATGTTCAACTTAGCAGTTTAACATCATTGAAAGAACGAACTAGTAGTAGTACTTCTGGTAGTGATAGAAACTTTACTAATTTGCTTAGTATTGAAGCTCTTAAAGATAAATATGCTTATGAAGTTGTAAGTACTGCACCTTCTCCTTCTAATGCAACTATTCGTAAAGCTGCTAGTTTTGGATATTATAAAAACTATAATAACGACCTTTTGTTTAAAACTGGTTCAAGTCATAGTTTTGATAGTGCCAACGATAATACTTTATATAGAATTAAAGTAGGTTTTACTAATATTGAAATACCTGATGATTATATTGGTTTCTTCTTTAGTTACGAAAAACCAGAAGTAACTAATAATTATCAAGCTTACTGTGCTAAGAATGGAATAAATGCAAGTCTTTTTAAAGCTAGTGAAGTAGAAACTGGTAAAGTTAATTATAATGGTTCTATATATGTACCTGAATATAAAATAACAAGTAATGGATATGTGCTTCCTAGTACTAACCCAGCTTATATTAATAATTCTAGTATAGTAGTTAGTAATGCTGTAGATAGTGATAATCTTAGCAATACTATGAATACTGCTGGAATGGATGGCGGTATAGTTCTTAATTTAAAAGATAGCAAAGGTAAAATAACTCCCGATATTGGTGAAGTTGGAAATGTTATAATATTTAATCGTAATATATATTGTAAGAAAGATAAAGAACTTATTAGTTTTGGTCCTGTATGTTATAAACATGCTAATGTTAAAACTTATAGTTATGCTGATAGTAATGATGCTGATAATTTTCCTAACAATTATGTTCACGATTATGATTTTAATTATCCTGCATTCTATGTAAATGATAAGACTTTAGTTTATCAACGTAGAGTATATATATCAGATACTGGTAAAGTATATGATGTACAAGATAATAATTCTATAAATAGAGATTGGACAAGTTCTACTACAGAATATGCTAAGATTGTAAATTATAGTAAGTTTAGTAGAGTTAATACCAATGCTATTTCTATAAAGAAAGAACCTAACTATTTAGTTGGTGTTTTAGGTAGTGATGAAAGTGGTTCTGGTAGTCATCAACGTAGTGTTAACTTTATAGTTCAACCTTTAAACGCTACAGACCTTATAGAACTAAAAGATACGTATATAGAAAGTAATTATAAGCTTTATACTAATTATAAAGATAATCTTAATTATGATTCTTATAAACGTGCTACTATTCGTCGTAGTGATGTAATTGGTGATGAAAGTCTTGCTAATGCCTGGAGACACTTCCGAGCAAACAGTTACAAAGTGCTTTCTAAGAACAAAGGCAACATTACAAATATCGTTGGCGTAGGTACTGCATTTTTCGTCCACACGGAGCATTCTTTGTTTTACTTTAATAGAGATAACCTCCTCAAGACATCGGGCGACACAGCGCAATTAAAAATGCCAGATTTATTTGAAGTAGAACCTATTGAACTATTTACTAGTAATCACGGTTATGGTGGTCTGCAACATTCTCAAGCTTGGACTGTTAATAGTAATGGTTATTGGTTTGTAGATGCAGATAATAAACGAATATATAATTTTGATAATAATCATCTTACTGATTTAACTAGTGATATACTTAGTTGGATGAATAATGTTCAGATAGCTGATGCTCATATGGTTACAGACTTTGCTAATGCTCGTGTAATTATGTGTCTTGCTTATTATAGTGAAGATGTTGGAGATAGAGAACATAATCAACCTGGTTATATTACTTTATCTTTTAACATAATTAGTAAGAAGTTTGTTAGTATTCACGATTATAAATTTAACATAGGTGTAAATACTAAGAATCATTGTTATTTCTATTATGCAGTTAAGACTAGTTCTTTCCTTTATTGTTTTCATAAAAATACTCCTTTAGGATTCTATGGTAAAACTGGAGATTATGCTGGACTTGATGACCACGCTTATGGTTTTCCAGCTATGAGTACAAATCTTACTATACAAAAAGAAGATGGTACTGAAGAAACTAGAACTGTTCATCCTGCTATATTTGATGTTATCGTAAATGAAAATTACAATATTCCTAAATGTATTAATTCTATTAGTTATATACTTAATAAAGAGTATGCTTACTTTAGCAATCAAGTTACTAGAATGGCTGAACCACTTATGAGTAATGGAACTTATGGAGATATAGAACATTATAGTGGTGATAAACTTCGTATTTATACTGATAGTAATGATACAGGTGACTTAGATATTTCAGGACATAAAATGATTAATGATGATACTGTAACTAGAGATAAAACTCCAGATTATAAAGTTCCTTATTATGATAAAGGTATTTGGAACTTTAATTATATAAGAAATTATATTAGTAGTAAACTTACTAAAGAAGAAATCTGTAAGCGTTATAATTTGGATATTAATAATCTTACTCCTACACAAGAAACTAAAATTCAAGCAATGCTTGATAATCCAAGCGATGAACGTAATTTAGTTTATGGTCGTTATTTCGTTGTTAGATTTATCTTTAGAAATATAGATAATGTTCCTTTTAGATTTGAGGATTTAAATGTTAATTATTCAAAGTATTAAATTATGACTGGAAAAATTAAAAGAAGAAGTCTTCGTTGTGGTGGAAGACCTAAAGCTGACTTCGGTAGTTTATTTACGTCTGTTATAGCTCCTACTCTTAATGCAGCAGGTTCTATAGCAGATGAATCTATTGCTAAGCATAATACTCTTACTGCTGGCACAGTTAACAATAATACTGTAATTCCTAGTGACCCAACTAAAACTCCTACTATGAGATTAGGTGGTAGAAAGAAATGTTGGATTGGTGCAGCTATTGGTGCTGCTACTAGTATAGCAGGTTCTTTATTTGGTAATAACGCTAAGAAAAGAGAAATGCGTCGGCAAAAGAGTATTCAAGATTGGCAAACTACTACTCAAGAAGCTGATAATATGACTACTGCTCTTAATAATAGTCAAGATTATCAAGAAGATTATCTTAGACAATTTAGAACTGCTGCTAGACTTGGTAAAACATTAGGAGCTAAAGGTATTTATATTACTGACGGTGGAGATGCTACTAAGATAGGAAACAACACATATCTTCTACGGGGCGGCTCTCACGAAGATGTGAATGAGACTGGTCAAACAGGTATTGGTATTAATGTTGGCGGTAACGAAGTTGAAGCTGAAGGCGGTGAAGTTGCTCAGAAGAAGAATGGTGCTCTAAGAATCTTTAGTGCTCAACCTATTCTTAGTAATGGTATGAGTCCTGCTCAAGCTATTCTTAGAGGCTATAATAAAGATTCTGTATTTAGTCAACAACAAGCTTTTAAGAAAAGAAATGGTCTTAAAGATGATGGTAGTGATAAATATGAATTTGGTGGAGATATAAGAAGTATTTGGAATTTTATTAGAAGTAATAGAAGCCCTATTGATAATATCGCTGCATTAGCTACTGCATATCAAAAATTAAATTCTAATAGTAACTATAATAGACAAAAAGGTAAGTTTAAAGGTGGTACTTTTAGAGGTGCTGGTGCAGGTGGTACTTGGACTAATGATTATAAATCTAATAAAGGATTTGATAATTTTAATGACGCTTACGATGATGCTGTAGAACATAATGCTAAAACTTTTATTTTTGGTAATAAAAGATATAATACTCTTAAAGAAAACAATCCTATTAGAGAAATTAACAATAGAGCTGTAGGTTCTTGGAGGGATAGTGTAGTTACTAAAGATAGAACTGGTTATGGTAAAGATTTTGGACCTATAAAAGGTGATGCTTCTTTAATTCCATTAATTACAGAAACTTATAATCCTAAAAGAATCAAACATAGACTTGGCGGTGGTTTAACTTCTAAAGATAGAGGTTCTTCTAAACACCCTTATCCTTCTGTATCATCTAAAGATTTTGCAGGTGGTGGTAGAAGTTATCCTATTCCAACTAAAGCTGATGCTGTTGATGCTTTAAGACTTGCTGGTCTTCATGGAAGAAGTGATGTTAGAAGTAAAGTTTATAATAAATATCCTAGTCTTAGAAAGAAGAGTTTGTTAGGTAGTTCTAACCGCCCCGTAAAAGGTATGAGACCTAAAGCTGCTATTGGTATTTATACTCCTTTTAATAAACGTTATACTTCTATATACGATGCTCCAGATTATGATTATGATTATGATGGTGGTAATGCTTTAGGCGATAATGAAGCTATAGTTACAGCTAAGAGAATTAAACCTACTTTTATGAAACCAAATAATGATGCAATGAATCTTATTAAAGTTCCTAAAGAAGAAGTTCCTTATATACCTCAGAAACATAATCGTAGTCGTACTATATTTAGTGGTGGAGATTATTTAGGACTAGGTATTGATACTCTTGCTGCATTGAGTACAGGTCTTGTAAATTATAATACTGCTGGTAAATATAATCTTCCTGATAGAGCTCCTATCATTCAAGCTAGTAAATTACCTACAACTTATAATGTTAATCCTGAAATAGAAGAAGTTAAACGTTATAGAGATAGACTTACTGGACAAACTTTTAATAATACTTCAAGTTCTGTAGCTGCTCTTAATAGAAGTGGTGCTATTAATCTTGATGCTCTTTCTAATCTTAGTAAACTTTGGGCTACTAAAGAGAATGAAGAGAATAAGATGCTTACAGAAGATGCTAAGAATCAACAAACTGTTGCAGCACAAAACGTACAGAATGAACTTGCTCGTCAAAGTGAGATTGCTAGAATTAAGAATGAAGCTACTCAAGCTAAGGGTGAAGCTCTTAATGTTGGACTTAGTGGATTGTCTCAAGCTTGGACTAATTTCTGGACTGCTGGTAGAACTGCTTATGAAGATGACCAATCTAGACGTGCAATGATTGCTTCTAGTAAAGAAGCTACTCCTACTAGACTTTCTGAAATGGATTTTGATTTATCTCCTGACATTTTAGCTAGTCTTTATAGAACTGCTAAAGACGATAGAACTAAACGATTCTATTTATCTAGATTGTCTCCTAAACAAAGACTAAAATACGGTATAAATTAATATTATATAAATACTTCTGATAGTACTATTACTATCAGAAGTTTTACTATTTTTGTAATCAGTAATTAAATAATAATATTATGGCTTATAAAAACAATCAAAGTGGTATTACTATTGGAGGTTATGTTCCTCAACGTGTACCAGTTCGTTCAAATCTTGAAGCTCTTAGTCAAGCATTAAATAAAATTGATGAGCGTTCTGATAAAGCAATTCAACAAAAGTCTGCTATTACGAATGCTATTGGTCAATTAAAACTTAATGCTGCTGAAGATAAATGGAAATACGATTATGCTAAACGTATTGAACAAAAGATTAATGATGCAGCTCAATACGGTGATTATAGTAGAGCGTTAGATGTTGCTACTGAACTTGCCGGAAGTGCTACTTCTTCTCCTGAAGTTATTGGTCGTATTAGAGCTAATGAAAACTACGAAAAAAAGAAAGGTGAAGTTGAGTCTCTCGCTAATAGTGGTGTTATTAGTGGTCTTACTAAAGAACGTTGGCTTGCCCAAAATAAATATGCTTATGAAGATGTTCGTGATGAGAATGGTAATATAGTTGGAGGTACAGATTGGAAAGCTGGATGGGACCCAGTTAAGAAAGTTGATATGTCTAGACTTGTTACACTTGCTGGTCAACTTGCTGCTCCTATAAAACGTGCTACTAGCAGTAGTTCTCAACATAGTGTTTCTGATGAACAAGGTATAGGTAATGGTGGTACTAGTACTCCTGAAGGTCTTCGTTCTGTAAAAACTGGTTATAGTACTTCTAGTGGTTCTAGTTATCAAAGAGAAACTTTAACTAAACAAAAGATTGATGAAGTTTATAATAAGCTCTTTGCTCTTGACCCAGATAATATGAATGCTCTTATTCAGCAATTTGATGATGTTCAATGGAAAGTCAATCAACTTAAAGATAAACTTAGTACTACAACAGACCCTGAAGAACGTAAAACTCTTCAAAATAGCATTGATGCTTTTGGTAATGATATTTATGATGCTAATGGTCAACCTCTTAAAGTTAAAGAATATATGCTTAGTAAGATAGGTGTTATTACTAAGAATATGGCTTATGATAATACTAGTGTTAGTCATACTTCAGGTAGTTCTGAAACTAGAGGTTTAACTTATGGTACTAAATATGCTCTAGGTTCCGGTACAAATACTAGTAATATTACTGCTCCACTTCCTACGTTAGGAGGAACTTATTATAGTAATCCTGGTGAAGCAAGTTGGAATGTTCAACGTGATGGTTCTTATTTCCAACAAACTAGTAAAAGTCTTTCTGAAAATGGTATTTTAAATTAGTAAACTATGCTTAGTAAAAAAATATACGATAAGTTTATAAGTGATGGAGATTTTGTTGGTGCAGCTAATTATTTATCTCGTGCTCACTTTAGTGACCCAGTTAAACAACAAATGGTTAATCAAACTATTAAAAGTCTTAGAACTGATGGTCGTAGAATACAAGGTATAATGTCTCATGCTGATGATACTCAAAGAGCTGCATATAGTTTTCTTAACGCTGTAAATAATAATAATGTTCTTCCAGGTCTTAATAATGGTATAGATTCTGAAGGTAATAAACGTAAAAGTACTAATGGATTTAGTAAAGCTTATTCTGATGCTTTAAGAAGTTTAGGTAGTACAAAAACTACTGATGCTGAAGGAATATCTATTAAATTTGGTGGTAAAACTGAAAAAAGAACTTTTCTTGGTATTGATTGGTTAGCTAAAGATGTAGAATATAATGATGATGCTTTTAACGATATGTTGAAACGTACTCATCTTACTAAAGAAGCTTTAATAAAAGCTGGTGCTAAAATTAAAGTTCAAAATGGTCAATATATTCTTGATATTAGTAAACGTAGTTCTTTATTTAATAAGGTATATGATGGTATTCGTAATATTAAGAATGATAAAGGTCTGTATAGATTTCAAATAGCTGGAATTGATGCTAAAGGCAATATTATAAAAAATAATGAAAGTCATCGTCCAGCTTCTGTTATGGAAAGAGGTGAACTTAAACATCAAGGCATTAATGTTGCTACAAGAGTTGGTGCTTCTTCAAGTCCTATAGAAGAATCAGATGGATATTACTTTAATCCTAGTATTTCAATGATTAATAATTTTGAAGCTCCAGCTAAAGCTATAGAAAGTGCTAACCAAGCTATCCGCCCCGTAAAAGGTATGAGTGGTGATGGAAGTGGAATATCTACTGTTAGTTCTATGATTCTTCCTTTTAATAGTGCTCGTAGAAAACAAATTAGTGATGCTCTTAATACTGGTAGACTTAATAATGAATTAGCTAGTGCTCTTGTAAAAGAAAACAATGAAGCTATTCTTAATGGTCTTATGAATGCTGATTTTACTCAGTACGAAATGTATGTTACTGATGAAGAAAATCCCGATGACCATACTACAGTTCGTCATTCAGTAGATAGTAGTAACGAAAAAGCTAATATTCAAGATTTAGTACGTGCTGCTATTTCCGATGGAACTATAAGTGCTGATAAACTTGATTATTATGTTTCACTTGGTATGCAAGGTAATCAAACTGGTTATGTTATTACTATTCCAACTAAGATAGATAAAAATACAGAAACAGGTAATAGAATTGAAGATATTAAACAAAATAGTCGTCAGATATTTATCCCTGATTTTATGAATGGTGAAGCTGAGAAAGTATTCTCTCAAAATTCTCAGACTAGAGCTATGAAAGAACTTGCTAGTATGGAAATGTATAACTATCCTGTTGATATTCCTCAAGATGGTAGGCTTAATGTTTATAATGACCCTTCTACTGGAAAGGCAGTTTATCAAATGGAATACGATAGTGGTAGAGTACAATCTTTAACTAGAGATGATGCACTTCGTAAAGTTAATAAAATGCTCATAGTTGAAGATGGTATTGATTTAGCTAATAAACAATTTTATGATGAAGATGGTAATCTTCGTAAAGGTCTTAGAAATAAAGATGGTTCTTTAAATACTCAATTTCAACAAGATTTAAATAGACAAGTAGATGCTTATGTTACTAGTGCTATGAGTGAACTTTATCCACAAGCTTGGCAAAGTTTTGCTCCTATTGCTAATAATGTTATAAATGGAGATTTTTCATCTGAAGATTATAAGACTAAATTAGCTAAAGCTATGAATAGTTTTGTAGATACAGATAATATTAATCTTATTAATAATCAAAGAGCTATTTATTCTAATTATATTCTTAGTAATATAGGAATGTATGATAATGATGCTTATAACATTTATTAATTATGAATACAGAAAATGTTTTTAATAACAGTGGCATTATAGTTAGTAATCCTAATTATAATCCTAAAACAAAGAAGGGTCGTGCTCAACAACCCTTCTTTCATACTTTAGATGTAAGCCAAGATATTACATCTGGTGCAGCTAATGAATTTGCAAAGAATGTAGGCAATGCTTGGGTTATGGGTGATACTCATAATTATCAACATTATGGTGTTACTCCTAATCCTATTACTAATCTTGATAAAGAGCGTGCTGAAAATCAGTCTAATTGGACTAAAGCTGGTAACTCTTTAGGTCAAACTCTTGTTAGTCAAGCTATTCTTGGTACAATTAAAGCTGTACCTGATTTGTTTGATGCTGTTGCAAATGGTTTCTTTACTAGTGATGGTGATTATCAAAATCCTATTAGTAATAAAATTAAAGAATGGCAAGATTATTTTGACCAAGAAGTTGCTCCAATATATAGTGACCCTGAACGTAATGATATTTATAGTGGTGGTCTTACAAATTTTGGTTGGTGGGCTAGTAATTTTCCTAGTGTAATGTCTAGTTTAACTTTACTTCTTCCTGCTACTGGTATTATGAAAGGTGCTGGTGCTATAGGTAAAGCTCTTAAACTTGGTGCACGTAGTCGTAATGGTCTTAAAAGTTTATTTGGTATCAATAAAACTCTTGATAATATTGAACGTGGAGTAGAAGGTGCTCAACTTAGTGGTTTTCAATCTGCTGCTGCTAAAATTATAAATAGTACTAGAGAAGGTGGAAAACTTAATACTTTTGCTAATGTTGGAGGTAATGCTGTACTTCAACGTATGATGGAAAATTATCAAGAAGCACAAGGAGTTTATCAAGATGTTTATAAAGATGCTACTGATAAACTTAATCATATGAACAATCAAGATTATCAAGCTTTTGTAAATAAGAATCAAGAACTTCTTCAAGACGTTGATACTTCTGATAGAAATGCTGTTGCTAAAAAGATTTCTAAAGTTTCTGCCGATGAAGACTTTAAATATAACTTTGGAAACCTTACTTTTGATATTATCCAAATGTATGGACTTAGAGGTTTTTGGAAAGGTCTTAAAGATAGAGGCGGAGCTTATAGTCTTAATCAAACTCTTCGTAATAATAAACTTGCTATAGGTAAAACTGAAGAAGAAATTAAAGCTGCTACTGATAAAGTTTCTGCTTGGGTTAAAGCTCGTAATAAAGTTTGGGATAGACTTAAAAATGAAAAACTTATTGTAGCTGGAGAACTTAGTGAAGGTGCTGAAGAAGCTGTAAACTATATCGCTCAAATGGAAGGTACTAATCTTGGTAAAGTACTTCTTGATGAAGCTGATGCTGACAAATCTCCTTGGGACGATAGAATGAAAAAGTATCTTCGTAGTGGAAGTCTTGCTGATTCTGCTTTTTGGGGAGTAATGGGTGGTGTTGTATTTCATCATTTAGGTTCTACTTTTGGTAAAATTCAAGCTACTATAGATGAAAAGAATAAGACTAAAAAAGACGATAAAACTGGTGAAAGTACTCCTAGTTCTTTTGGTCTTAGTGAGACTGGAGAAATTAAAGCTCGTAGAGATAATATGCAATCTTGGTTGAATACCTTTAATACATTCTTTGATAGAGCTGCTAAGATTAAAGAAGGTATTAATCCTTTTGCTAGTCTTAATGAGAAAGCTGATATTAAAGGTAATACTACTGCTCAAGAGATTGCTAAGTCTAGAGCACAAGATGAACTTATTACTGATTTGACTTTGAATGCAGCTCATCACGGTAATGCTGGTTATCTTCGTGAATTTATGAAATCTAATGAAGTACGTGATGCTTTAGTAAATAAAGGTATTACTACTAAAGAAGATGCTACTCAAACTCAACAAGAGATACTTAATAAAATGGATGAAGTTACTCAACAATATAATAACGAACTTACTAGAGTTATAAATATTGCTGACAACTATGCTGCTCATCGTAAAGATGACCAAGTTATTCCTATTGAATATCTTCAAATGATTGCTACAAACAATGTCAAGTATGGTCAAGATATTGCTCGTCAAGAAGATAAACTTAATTTAACTCAATCTAATATTAATGTTGCTCTTCAAGTTAAAGAAATAGCTGATAAACTTGGTGATACTTCTATTGATGATTTACAAAGAGTTGCAGCTCAAACTATTCTTGCTAATAATCTTGCTGAACTTTATGCTCAACGTAGAGAAGTTGAAGAATCTGCTAAAACTGATATTAGTCAAGCTGTTGCTCTTGATAATATTAATAAAAATATAGCTGCTGTTCAAGCACAACTTACTCCTGATTATCTTCGTGAAGCTATTCGTACTGGAATTACAGCTTTTCATGACGAAAATGGTGTTCTTAAATTTAAACCTAATGAAGGTGCTAGTAAAGAACTTAAAGATATTATGTCTTTAAATTTTAATGATGCTGAAGGTAATGAAGATGCTACTAAGCGTGCTGATTACTTTAAAAGACTTGATGAGTATGCTACTAAGCATAATATTGTTGGTGAACTTAGTAAATATTCTGATGAACTAAGTATTGCTGAGCAAAATAAAGCTTTTGAAGATAATCGTAGAAAGGCTAATCAAATTCTTACTGCTGCTGATGAATTTGGTATTCCTGGTGTTGTTGGTAAAAACTTTACCGATTTACTTGTTGATAAAGCTATTGCTGAAGTTAATAGAGATTATCTTAGAAGTAAGCAAGTTAAGAATAGAGAAGATATTGCTAGTGAACTTAGTTTCTTAAATCAAACTCTCGATGATGCTAGAGTTAAAGTTGTAAATCAAAGTTTTGATACTGTTAAAGATATAGCAAAACGTAATAAAGATAATCGTGATGCTATTATTAATGCAGTTGGTGCTTATTATAATCAAGACTTTGAGAATTATGATAATTTTGTATCTATTTTTAATGATAAAGATAAAGCAAATTTAAAAGAATCTTTAGATGCTCTTCATCTTAGTGGTAATCTTAATTACCGTTTTGGTGAACAAATACAAGAAATGCTTGCTAAAGATGATTTATTTGAAGATACTAAACCTGCTGCTACTCAAGCTCAAGAAGAAGAAGCTGAACAACTTAATTCTGCAACTCCTGCTCCTACTGAAGCAGCACCAACAGTAGAACCTTTAAATCCTTCGCTCTCAGCCTCTCAAACTGAGCAGACGAATAATTCATCAGGTTCATCAGTTGAAAGCGTTACAGCGCAAGGAAATACGCAATTATCGAATGTTGGTACACAACAGTCTGCGATGAAACCAAGTAAAATTGGAAAATTAAACTTTACAAATAATAAGTTTGTAGCTAGTACTGGTAATGAGACTGCTTCTGACGATTATCAACTTATTCCAACTCAGAATAACGATGAGTATGAAGTTCATCCTACAAGTAACGATAACATTGCAAGTCTTACGACTAATGAAGATTTGTTTGCTAATGCTAATATTGCTACTCAAGATAACGTAGGTATAACTTCTTATCCTATTATTAGACTTACTGGTAATGATTTTGAAGTTGTTAGTCAAGGTAAATTAGGAATTGAAAATACAAAAGAAGAAACTTTACCACAAGCATCTTCTACGGGGGGTTTAGAACAAACAAAATTAGTAGAATCTCCAGCAGCAGCTGAACCTACTAATAATGTTGAAGAGACTACTCCTGAAGTTGAAGAACCTAAAGTTCCTGATTTTATGGGTAATGCTTCTGATACTAAAGTCATTAGAGATGTTATTACTGAATTAAAAACTACTCCTGATTTAGATTTAGATGCTAAAGCTAAAAGTATTCTTAATGACTATGTAGCTAAAGGTTATAGTGAAACTGAAACTAAAAAACAAATAGATAGTGCTTTCAGACGTATTCGTAAGAGACAAGAAAAACTTATGAATAAAGAAAGTACTGTTGCTTCTGTTTATTTTAGCAGTTTTGACCAAGAAGAACGTAATGCCAGGTCTAAAAATGGTAAAGCTGTAGTATTTGATGATTCTTATAAAAAAGCTGTTAGTGACCTTCTTGATGTATATGCTAAAGATGCTGAACTTCCTCAAATCAACGGTAAGTATTATGGTAATCTTATGAACCTTATGGATTATATTAAGTCTGCTTATGATGATTATTCTATGGCTGACTTTATGTTTAATAGTTTGTCTGCTTATCTTAATACTCCTGAAGGTCAAGCTAAGTTTAATATTACTGATGCCAACGATGTTAGTAATCCTGTTGCTTTCTTGAATAATTTTCATAAGTCTCAAGCTGAAAGAGATGCTGCTCTTCCTAATGGAACTGTTCATCAAGTTAATATGAATCTTTCAGATTTTGGCACAAATGAAGATATGAAAGAAAGTTATGCTGAACAAGTTAAACTTAAAAATGGCGATAAACTTACTATCGAAAGAGTTACTACAAGTAAAGGTACTAGTCGTTTAGGTATTAAATCTAATGGTAAACTTGTTGGTAGCATATCAATTCCTTCTATCGGAAATAGAGGTGAATATATTCAAAAGAATGATGGACTTATTTATCATATAGATAAAGCTGATGGTTCTAAAGATGGAGCACTTAAACAAGTTCTTAAAGATATAGCTAGAAGTAAAACTTCTGAGCATGAAAAACTTAATGAAATTATTCATAAAGCTGCTTTTGATAAGTTTAACGCTGAACAGCTAGTTAATGAATTTAAGAGTAATCCTATTGTTCAAGATATGGTTAAGAATAATATGATTAATTCTGATGAAAACGGTCCTGAATATGAAGTTGCTCTTAACGGTCTTGCTAAACTTTGGAGATATAATTATAAAGTTCTTACCGAAGGAGGAGTTAATAAGTTTACTGGTGCAGTAGTTGCTAATTCTATAGATAAATGGTTTGATACTCTTCGTGAAAGTTATAATGAAACTAGTAAATTAGATAACAATTCAAACATTGATATTGTAGCTAGTGATGTATTTGAAGGTGAACTTATTCGTAGTAACGATGGTACTTTTAAAAGTGATGCTGAAACTTCTCAACCTATTCAATTAGCTATTGCTAAAGATACTAAATTTGAAATTGCTGCTAAATCTACTACTGGTGAATTTATTAATGGTATTGGAAGTAATAAGTTTCTTGTTAGTGTTGGTCGAACTTATGTCACTGTTCCTCGTAGTAACGGTACTGTAGATATTGTAAATGCTTATCCTGTAAGTTGGACAGGTGCTACATACTATACAAAAGATGACAAACAACACTATGTTGAGACAGGTAAAGATTTTAAACAACTTCAAAATGCTATAGTTACTCAAATTAAAGATAGACTTGCTTCTCTTAATGATGGTGATTTTACTGAAAATAGAGATAACTTTATTGATTTTATTGATAATCTTCTTAATATCAATAAAAATCCTATTTTCCTTAGTAAAGAACTATCTGTATTTAGAACTGCAAATATTCTTGGAATTAACTTTGGTAATAAGAATAATCAACTTCTTTTCTATAGAGATAAGAATGGTGATGGTATAGGTCAAATAATTAATAAAGTTGATGGCAAACCTAATTATATTTCTTACAATAATGATTTATCTGTTATAACTGATAGACTTATTAAAGGAATAAAAAGTCTCAATTTCAATATTAACTTTGCTGTTTTAAAGTCTGATAATAATCATAATATACCTCTTCAAGGTATTACTAGTAGAACTACTGATGGTAAGTTTAAAATTACTATTCCTGAATATAAAGGAAAAAATGGTGTAAATCTTACTTATGATAGTTTTAAAGACTTTATTCAACAAAATAATCTTCTTAGAGTTAATATGGCTCAAGAAAATGGTAGTAATATTAGAAGAACTGCTATTAATAAACAAGGAGCTAATGCTAGATTTAGTTTTCAAGTAACAAATAAACAGGAAAGCCGCCCCGTAAAGGTTGTTGATGATACGAATACTTATATTTCTAAAGCTGATGAAATTAAATCCATTGTAACATCTAATTCTACAGATAAAGGTTTTGAAGTTGCTAGTGCTCTTTTATTAGATGATACATCTAAAGAGAAACTAAATAGTATTAAAAGTGATAGTTCTTTACGTAAACTTTTGGCTAAAGATATTATCTTTGACGAGGAATTTATGAGTAAACATCACGCACAAGCTAATGCTGTTTGGAGTAAAACTAAAGGCGGTAAAGTTGTTATTGGTCAGATATTCTTAGATATGATTAATAGTAAGAAACCTGGTGAAAAAGGTAGAGCTATTAGAACTTTGATGCACGAAAATCTTCATGGTTATATTGAAGATATGGCTAATGATAAACGTCATCCTAATGCAGTTGCTAATCTTAGAAATAGAATGCAAGATATTTATGATGATTTTGCTACTGCTATTAATCAAGATATTACTGATTTAAAAGCAGGAAATATTGATGAGATTAAACAACGTAGGCATATTCAAGATAAAGCTACTCTTGAAAAGATTAGTGAGTGGCTTAATAATGTTAATACTTTTACTGCTGAAAGTTATGCTACTCGTGAGAATCCTCAAGATGCTCTAGAAGAGTTTATTGTTGAATCTCTTACCAATGTTGATTTAATGAATTATCTTAATCAAGTTGACGCTGATGGTGGAGTAGTTAAAGGTAATACTATTTGGCAGAAAATACTCAAGTTTATTGGTGATTTGTTTGATATTAATATTCGTCCTAATAGTCTTCGTGCTAAACAAATGGAAGTTCTTGGTGAAATATTTAAGAATAATCAAGAAGCTGAAGTTAAAGCTGAAGAAAAAGAAGAAGAAGTTACTCAACCAACAACATCTTCTACGGGGGGTATAGAAGAAGTTGAAACAGAAATAGTTGCTGATAATACTAATAGTATTATAGATAGTGATGATGTTGGAAGTGCTAATGAAACATTTGATATTAAGGATGAAGATGTTGACGCTGATGATGAATATGATGCTGATGAAAGTACTAGTGAAGAAGTAGCTTTCAATTCATTCAATTCAGCAATCGAATCTCTCCCGATGTCGGAACGTGCCAAATTTGCCTCTCTCGTTAGCTCTGCTGCAATTTCGATGTCTTGCAAATAGATTATTCATAGAATATATTTCAAGGTTCTAGAGGAGAATTTAAATTCCTCTAGAACTTTACTTTTAAATAACTAATTTAATTAATAAAGTTATGGCTTGTAATTTTAAAACAACAAGTGCTGGCACAAGCATTAAACGTAAGGTTGGAGCAAATAATGCTCGTTTTGTAGCGTTAATTAGTCTTATTAGTAATCCTGAAACTGGAGGTTTTACTGATGAATTTGTTAAGTATTATCAGAAAGTAAATCATACTGATAATATTCCTAGTGTTGATAATTCTGAAAGAGGAGTTATCGCTAATACTGCTATCCGTTATTATAATAGTATTCACTTTGATGTTAACGCTCAAAGTACAGGTACTTATTATGCTAAGGATGTAGATGCTTTCGGTTATAGTGATAGTCATGCAAAAGTATATGCTATTACTAGAGCAATTCCTAATATTATGCGTAGTATGTACGTTAGTGATATTAGAAGTGGAGAAATTGTTGATAAGGATACTATTCTTGGTGATTTAATTAAACGTACAAAAGTTAGAATAACTAAGGATGTTGCTGCTAATTATCTTAAAGCTATTGGTAAACCTGCAACTAATGCTGAAGTTAATAAGATAGCTGATGCTCTTCTTAATAATAATGAAACTTATTATAAGAAAGATGAACTTATGCTTGCTATATCTAAAGCTTTTGATAAGAATGGTGATGTTCAAGTTCAGAATACTTTTGCTATTTATAAAGATATATTTAAAGATACTACTGGTAAAGATTTCTTTAATAGAGTTATTATTGCTGACCCTATTATTGGTAATCTAAAATATAGTAATGAAACTGAATCTAGTCTTGCTGAAGCTTATGCTGAAGATTTTGATTCAGTAGATGATTCTTCTTATAATAATAACGAAGATGAAGATGTACTTACTGTAGGCGATAGACAAGATAATACTTGGAATGACCATAGTGGTCTTGGTTCTAGTTATATGAAAGGTTTTGACCTTGATATTCGTCTTAATCTTTCTATGATACCTAAACTTACTAGTAATACTGTTGGCACTAAGACTTTAAAGTCTGGTAAAGTAAAAGATGTTTATGACTATGATAAAAACAATCCTACTGGTAATGTAGATTATATTGACGTAAAAGATATTATTAGTACTCTTAGTGCTAAGAAAGATGTTTCTAATCTTAATACTTTTATTGATAGTGTAAAAGAAGCTAGTAATATTCCTGGTATGGAAGGTCTTATTAAACTTTATAAAGACCTTACTTCTGATTTAGATTATGCTGCTCGTCTTTATACTCAATTCAAAACTGTAATTAATAAATATGAAACTCGTATTGCTGACGAGAATACAGCTATGAATAAGAGTAATAAGAATAGTAATGCTCAACAAGTTCATGCTCTTAGTTTCCTTAATGATGCTAAGTTTACTCATATAAATACTGATTCTGATGTTACCAATAAACTTGCTAATGAAGTAGATGAAACTATTGTAGAATATACTCAAGCTCTTGCTGCTGGCGATGAGTTTGCTTTAGACCAAGCTAAACTTTATAATACTATTGTTGATAGAATTGCTTCTCGCATTAAAGATTATTATCCTAGTGCAGATAAAGCTTCTATCGATAATTATGTTCGTCTTGCTAATAATGGTGAAGTTGCTACCAATATGCGTTATCTTACTGATAGTCTCAGAAAAATAGCTAAAGCTTCTGATGCTACTACTTCTCAGTATACTGAAAATCGTGATGCTATTAGTAGTATTAATAAAGAAATTAAGAAACTTCAAATTAAGATTGACGAAATTAATCAAGATGATTCTAATAGTTCTAAGAAATATAAAACTATTGATAAAATTAATGAAGAAATAGATAAACTTGTTACTCAAAGAGATAATATTCGATTTAGTGATTATCGTTCTCAAGATAGTATTACTCAGAGTATTGCTTTAGCTGATAAACTTTATCCTTATTCTTCTGTTAAAGTTGAACTTAATTCTCGTAATGGTTTGGGTAATCTTCAATCTGATATTATCAATAGTTCTATGATTACTTATCTTCTTAAAGTACTTAATAGTCCTAAGACTACTACTGATGAATTAGGTAATACTGCTCCTGAGTCTCTTGTTAACTTTGCTAAGTTTAAGTTTAAGAATAATCAATATAATCTTAGCAATATTCTTATTGAGACTAAGGAAAATGGTAAGATTGTAAATTATGGTCTTTTTTATTATGATGCTGATAAACAGAAATATGGTGTTACTAATTATGCTTCTGGTTTACTTAATGTTGCATTATTTAATGGAGCTGTAAAAACTGATGAAGGTACAGGTATTACTTATGCTCAGATGAGTAAAGGTGATTACGTTTATACTGCTTTTGCTAATTATTTTAATAGCGATAAAAATATTGATGCAGATAGAGTAACTAATAGTATTCCTCTTGCTAATTACTTTATGAGAACTCCTTCTGATGCTCCTAAAACATTTGTAGTTCGTGCTCCACGTTATCATATAACTAAGAGTAATCCAATTAGAACTGTAACAAATGCTGCTGATGTAGATAATTATATTAAAAATTATGTTGCAGAACATATTTCTAGTATGTCTGAAAGTGCATTTAATCAAGCTAATCCTAGAGCTAGATTTATTCAACTTGAAGATACTCGTAGTGACCGTGCCCAAATTACTAGAGATTTAACTGATAATAATATTACTCGTTCTGTATATGAGAATGAGATTATTCGTAATGATGGTAAAACTGCAACTATTGGTTATCAATTTGTTGATGAAGATGGTAATATAAACAAATATATTATTACTGGTTCTATCCGCCCCGTAAAAGGTATGAATAAATTTGTTATTGAGAATGGTAAAGCTACTATTCTTAATAATAATGAAATGAGAGATAATCTTCGTCCTATGATATATGATAAGTATCGTAAACAAGCTTATCGTAACGGTAGAATTGGTGATGTTCAAGTTAATTATCAAGTTAATAGAGAACATCCTATTTATAAACAATTTAGAAAGATATTCAATCAAGAATTGACTAATATGGCTGAAGCTATTAATATGATATTCTTGACTGGTGATGATGGTATTATTCAGCGTGAAGCTGATGGTAAACCTAAATTTAATCCTAATAATGCTTTTGGATTAGATAAAGAGTCTGCTCGTAGACTTTATGCTAATTATCAAACTAAGAAAGGTAAATATCTTGATTCTAATTATGGTTTAGTTGGAAATATGTTCCATAGTGATAAATTTACTATTACTGATTATAAGACAGGTAAAGTTCGTAATTATGGTCAAGAACTTCTTGATAATTATTTTGATAGTCTGTATAATGGTAGTAAAGGTGGCTTTATTCATTTTGGCTATGAAAATGGTAAGATTAAACTTAATCATACTAAAGAACAAGCTGAAGCTATTGATAACAAAATAGCAGAATTTATTAGTAATTATATTGATAGTTCTGCTGTACGTATGGATGAATTTAAAAATCTTGATGTAGCTGGACTTATTAATGATGATAATGTTGCTGACTTTGCTCTTAATTATCGTCTTGCTTATAATTATTTTGATGATTTATTTGAAGGTGATGATAAGTTTTATAAGTCTTCTCAAGACTTCTTGAAACGTGCTAAGGAAGGTCAAGCTAGTGGTACTCCTTATAGCACTTTCAATATTTATCAAGATGAGAATATGATGCTGACAGACTTAAAGAAAATGAGTTATCTTAATAGTCAAGCTATTCAAGATAAACTTAATAGTCTTGGTCTTCATGTTACTCAACGTCCTGGTTTTGTTGGTATTACTATTAAGAATACTGTAAGAACTTCTCACGAAGCTTCTCAAAATGGTCCTGTTGTTCACGAACTTGCTCGTGTTTATATGAAGCACGACCCTGAACTTACAGAAGCTGAAGCTATTGCTAAAGCAAATAAGCACATGGAAGGTTATCAAAATACTACTGTAAACGATGCTCAGTCTTATATTACTTTTGAAGAATGGATTCGTCGTG
>ERZ773192.111-NODE-111-length-95352-cov-5.261824_pt1 | contig 95352 bp, 119 predicted proteins | sample MGYA00581010_ERZ773192 | MGnify/ENA primary metagenome ERZ773192 (study PRJEB29015, sample SAMEA2737741) | human gut metagenome | biome: human gut; feature: human-associated habitat; material: faeces | place: China | collected 2012 ...
GAAAAAGTATCTAGAATCATTTCTATTTTAAAACAGAATAGGTTGAATAAATTAGTCTTTAAAAATGAAGACTTAGATAAATTTAGTAATGGTATCTTGCCAGAAGTTAAAACTAATATAAAACTAGATAAAACAGTAGAAGATAAAATTACGATAGGTGTAAAACCTACTGCTAAAATATATCTAGATTTAAAAAATGCTCTTGTTGTAGCTAATGTCAAATTTATCTATAACGATAAAGAAATTTCATATTTTGATACTAATAACAGTATCACAAGGGATAGTGAATATGAAAATGAAGTAATAGAAACCATGTTACAGTATGGCTTCATTATTGATAAAAATACCATTTATATAGATGATTTAGATACTATTGGAAAATTACTAGAAGAAAATTTAATAGAATTAGCTAAAAAATATGAAGTATTTACATCAGATAAAATGAAAGATACGAAAGTATTAAAAGATACTAAAATCCAGTCAAGTTTTTCTATCGGTCATGATAATATCATGAAGTATGAGTTTGATTTAGGTAGCATTAAAAATGATGAAATTGTGAAAGTATTAGAAAGTCTAAAAAATAAGAAAAAGTATTATCGTCTTAAAAGCGGTGACTTACTAGACTTAGAAAATAATGAAGAATTAACACAACTAGAAAATTTAATGGAAGATATGGAAATATCTAATAAAGATTTAAAAAATGGTAGTGGAACGATTCCTAAATATAGAGCAATTTACTTAGATAGTGTAAAAAAAGATAAATATGATATTATAAAAACGAATAATTTATTTGATGAATTAATAAATAACTTTTCATCTTATCGTGATGCTAACATTACTTTATCATTAAAAGATAAGAAAGTCTTAAGAGATTATCAATTACTAGGTGTAAAATGGTTATATAATATTTATAAGTGCGGCTTTGGTGGAATTCTTGCTGATGAAATGGGACTTGGTAAATCAATCCAGTTAATTTATTTAATTAAACAGATATTACTAGAAAAGAAAGATGCCAAAATCTTAATTGTAGCCCCTACTTCATTAATCTATAACTGGAAAAATGAGTTTGATAAATTTGCAGGTGATATTTCATATAAGGTATTAGCTGAAAATAAAACAGTAAGAAAAGAAGAATTAGAACATCTAGATGATTATAATGTACTAATTACTACTTATGGTCTAGTAAGACAAGATCAAGAAAAATATAAAGAGATGAATTTTGAATTAATAGCTATTGATGAAGCACAAAATATTAAAAATCCAAATACCCAAATGACGAAAGTAGTAAAATCATTAACTGCAAATACAAAATTAGCATTAACGGGTACCCCACTAGAAAATTCTGTTTTAGAATTATGGAGTATATTTGATTTTATTATGCCAGGTTATTTAGCGAACATGGTAAACTTTAGAAAAAAATATAATATTAAAAATGTTGATGATGATAGTTTAAAACAATTAAATCACTTAAATGATCAAATAAAACCGTTTATATTAAGAAGAAAGAAAAAAGATGTAGTAACAGAATTACCTGATAAAATAGAAAACAATATTTATATTGATTTAAATGCTGAACAGAAAAAATTGTATGTAGCTCAACTTGAAAAAACCCAAAAAGAATTGGATAATATTTTAAGTACAGAGGGATTTAAGAAAGGTAATTTCAAAATACTTCAACTTCTTACTAAATTAAGACAACTTTGTATAGACCCTAGAATCGTTTATGAAAACTACCAAGGCGGAAGTGCCAAAATAGAAAACTTAGTATCTATTGTAAAAGAAATTATTGAAAATGGACATAAAATTTTACTATTCACAAGCTATAAAACAGCTCTAGATATTGTGAATAAAGAGTTTACAAATAATAATATTTCTACTTATGTAATCGATGGTAGTGTTTCTTCTAAAAAAAGAATGGAACTTGTAAATAAATTTAATGAAGATAATACGAATGTTTTTCTAATTACTTTAAAAGCAGGAGGAACAGGATTAAATTTAACGAGTGCTGATGTCGTAATTCATTTAGACTTATGGTGGAATCCACAAGTAGAAAACCAAGCTACTGATAGAGCACATAGAATTGGACAAAAAAATACGGTAGAAGTAATCAAGTTAATTTGTAAAGGAACTATCGAAGAAAGAATACTAGAACTTCAAAATAAGAAAAAAATACTAAGTGATAAATTAATTGAAGGAGAAGATAGAGATCAAAATATTATCTCTCAATTAACAGAAAAAGATATTAAGAAATTATTATCAATTGATAATGAAGAGGAGGAGTAGAAGAACTTCTTTTCTTTTTTCTTGAAAAAAATTAAGTTTTATGGTAAAATACAGCACATATTGAAAAGGGGTGTTGATAATGTACGATATATTTTTAAGTATTGATGAAAATACTGAGCTTGAAGAATTAGAAAAAATAGTTAGGTACAATATCGGAAAAGCAAATATTTTAAGAGAGAAAATTAAAGAACTTGATAAAGTGGAAATGCTAACAGAAAAAAGAAGTAATGAAATAAAAGAAATACAAAAAGAAGAAGAAGTTGATAGTGAAGAAATAGAAGAAGAAGAGTACATATATTACTATCGAAATATGAAGAAAGAAATAAAAAAGGCTACTAATCAAGAAGAAATAATAGACGCTATTTTAGATACTCTTCCTAGTTGTGAAAATAAAAGCTATTCTAGTATTGTAAATAGAATAAAACTTGAATTATTAAAAGAAATTCACGACTTAGATATGATGTTAACTGAAGAAGATACTAAAAATGATGTTGATTTGATAGAAGAAGTAAATAAAGAAAAGTCACGAATTCAAGGTTATATAGATACTATTTACTATATTCAAACAGAAAAAAAAGAAATTCAAGTAGAAAAAGCTATCAATACAGAAAATAAATTAATCTTTTTAGAAACTGCAACAGGTTCTATTTATGCTGAAAATGATTTATTTTCAATACCAGAAGAATACTATCAAACTTTTAAAGAACTATTATTAACAATTAAAAAAGGAACTTTTAAAAATGTAAGAACTTTTAGTAGTAATCATAAAACATTAAATAGTATTAGTGAGGTAAAAGATTTTAAAACTAGAGTTGTGTTTGAAAGATTAGGAAAGAATACTTACGCTATTATTGATATCTTTGTTAAGAAAAGTGATAATGATGCGGGATATCGAACTGCTTTAGTAAATAGAGTAGATTACTATAAGAAAACTAAGTCTTACTTACAAGAAATGATAAAAGATGATGCCTTCTTAGAGAAGAATAGGAAAATTGAAGAGAATTTAATAAATGGATTAGAAAATAAGAAATTAATTAAAACTGGTAAAGGGGGTAATCAGAGTGGAAAGTAAATATCAAGAACTATTAATAAAAATTGATGGAAGAATAAAAGAACTTTCTTATGAATTAGAAAATGATAATAATACCAGGACTGAATACTTAAGTACCTTTTTTGAAAAATGTAGTCTTAAAGATATGTCAACTATTTTCAATATTTCAAGTAGTGAATTATTATTAGCTCTATTATTAGAAGCAGATAGAAAAACAGATGCAAATGAATTAATAGATAAAGTAAAAAAAGTAAAAGATTATATTGATAATATGACTTCAAATGCGTTGATAGACATTTACAATATTCACAATGATAAAAAAACACGTGAAACATTAAAAAGAATAGAAAAAGATATGCATTCCTTAATAAAAGAAACTGATGACACAAATCTAATAAATACAGCATTAATTAACATTGTTTTGGGTATAAAGGTAAAGGATATCAATGAGTCTCTTGGATTAAAGCTTAGTGGTTATGAAGAATTCTTAACGTTTATGAAATTATTAAAACTACTAGAAATAATTGATAAAAATGAGAATTTAGATATATTATTAGGAATTACTGATGTTTGCGAAAGGAAAGAGGTCATAGATAGAGTTACAGATGCACGCGAAAAAATATTAAGTAAAAGTTATGATCAAACAACAATTAATAAAATTTTAGCTACATGTATAAACCAAAAGAAAGTTGAAAAATCCTTAACCAATTTATATAGCTATTATAGAGAAATAGAAAAAGAAGAAAATTTCAAAACTAAAACTCGTACTAAAAAGATTTATCGTTATATAGAATTAAAAGAAATTTTGGAAAAAGAATCTAAAAAGAAAGAAATTACGAATATAGATTATATTCTTGATAAAGTATTAGATGATGATATTAAAAGATTATGTTTAGAGTACATATATTCACATAACGAAAAGTATTATGAAGAACTATATCAAGAATATTCCTATAAGAGTGAAAATCCTATTAAGAAATATATTAGTTACTTTAATACACTAGGAATAAACTTTTTAGAAATCGAGGAACAAACACAAAAACAAATTATGGCATTTTCATTAGAAATATTAAAAAATCAAATCAAACAATTACCGAATATTTCTTTTGATAAAAAAATATTAATAGCAATTTCTAGCAGGAATTCATTATCAGTTATTGAAGAATTAAACAAACTGTTAAAAACAAACTATATTGATTTAGCTTTGTTATCTATGAATCAAAATATATACTGTGATGAAAATATCTTTAAAAACCTAAAAGCAAATATTAGAACCTTAGAGAAATCAAAAGTAAATATTAGAGAATTAGAAAATAAACAGATTTTATTAACATCAAATGCCATTCTATCAAAAAATATAGAATTATTAAAAAAACTAGCCATCTCTTTAAAAGGATTAAATAATTTAGATATGTTAGCAAAAGAAGATTTAGTAGAAGAAATATCATTGTTTGTAGAAATCGGTTTTGAAACAGAATTAGTAAAACAACCGGCCTTATTAAATAGTGATAAAAATTTAGTAAAGCGTATCTTAATATCTGAATCCGTTGGAGAAGACATCTATGATAATGGTTATGTAAAAGAAAGTATTATAAATAAAGATAGCTTCTTTGTATCAGATAATGAAGTAGATCAATATCTATTTGATAGAGATAATAGTAATTATCATTCTAACCATGTTATTATATTTGAAGAAAACTCTAAATCACCATTTAGTTATGATATTGAAGGAATCAAAGTACCTAAATTAAAAGTAGAAAATTTAAGTATTTCACTAGAAAATTTAGTTTGTACTTCTATGTACTCAAAAGAAGAAATAAAAGTATTAGAAAAACACAGTAAAAATAAGTAGAGAAACTAGACTTTTCTCTACTTATTGACTGAAAAAATAGTAAAAAATGCTTGCTTTTCTTATAAATACTGTGATATACTTTTAACTGTGTGGCTGCTTAGATGTGTGAGGTTGCTGATACGCCAGGTTAAGTTGTTAAAATTTACTTAGCGAATTCAGGTTTTTACACGGAGCAAGTCTATACTAGATATAGGCGAAGGGAGGATTCAAAATGTCAAAAGACAAAGTTCGCATAAGATTAAAGGCATATGATCATAGAATTCTAGACAATGCTGCAAAGAAAATAGTTGAAACTGTAAAACGTTCTGGAGGAGAAATTAGTGGACCAGTACCACTACCAACAGAAATTGAAAAGTTCACTATTTTACGTGCTGTACACAAATACAAAGACAGTCGTGAACAATTTGAAATGCGTACACATAAGAGACTTATTGATGTCAAGAACCCAAGCAAGGAAACTATTGATGCATTAGCACATTTAGATTTACCAAGCGGTGTTGATATTCAAATCAAAGTTGAACAAAATTAATTAGGAGGAAGAAAATGAAAGGAATCTTAGGGAAAAAGATAGGAATGACTCAAGTTTTCACAAAAAATGGTAAGTTAATTCCTGTTACAGTCATTGAAGTTGAACCAAATGTTATAACTCAAATTAAAACAGTTGAAAAAGACGGATATGATGCAATCCAATTAGGATGCGAAACAGTAAGAGCGAAAGTAAGCAACAAAGCTAAAATTGGTCATACAAACAAAGCAAACACTGAACCTAAGCGCTTCTTAAGAGAAATCAGGGGAGTAAATGTTAATGATTACACATTAGGTCAAGTAATTGATGCAAGTCTATTTACAAAAGGAGAAATCGTTGATGTAAGTGGAGTTAGCAAAGGTAAAGGTTTCCAAGGTGTTATCAAACGTTATAACCAATCTCGTGGACCAATGGGACACGGTTCTCAATATCATAGAGGTGTTGGTTCATTAGGTACAATGTTACCAATGCACGTTTTAAAAGGTAAAAAATTACCAGGTCATATGGGCAATGTAGCATGTACAATTCAAAATCTTGAAGTTGTAGATGTCGATTTAGAAAATAATGTTATCTTAGTAAAAGGTAACGTACCAGGTCCTAAAAAATCTTTAGTTATGATTAGAACATCAGTTAAAAAAGGTGAAAAAGTAAATGAGGCAGAAGAATTAATTTCTTATGTTGAAGTTACAGAGACACCAGTTGAAGCTGCTAGCGAAGTTGCATCAACTGAAGTAACTGAAGAAAATCAAATAGAAGTAAACGAATAATCACTGCATATTAAAACAAACAAAAATTTTAAATTGTAGTGAAAGGAGGAATTAAAGATGGAAAAACTAAAGGACATTAAATTAAATAAAGAATTACTTAATATTGAACCAAATGAAAAAGTTTTATATGATGCCATCATTTTACAAAGAGCATCATTAAGACAAGGAACTCACTCAACAAAAAATCGTAGTGAAGTAAGCGGTGGTGGAAGAAAACCATGGCGTCAAAAAGGAACAGGACATGCTCGTCAAGGATCTATCCGTGCTGTACAATGGGTAGGTGGAGGAAGATATGGTACTCCAGTTCCAAGAGATTACTCAAAGAAACAAAATAGAAAAGAAAGAAGATTAGCTTTACAAACAGCTTTCTTAAATGTATACAACAATAAACAATTAGTAGTAGTTGATTCTTTATCTGTAGCTACACCAAAAACGAAAGAAATGACTACTATGCTTAATACATTAGAATTAGCTGATAAAAAAGTATTAATCGTCGTAAAAGAATTAGAAGAAAATTTAATTTTAGCTTCTCGTAACTTAGGAAATATTGCATTATTAGAACCAACTGAGTTAAATGTATTAGATTTAAGTTATGCAGATGTTGTATTAACAACAAAAGAAGCATTAGAACAAATTGAGGAGGTGCTTAGATAATGGATACTAAATATTTAGAAATCATAAAAGCGCCAGTAATTACTGAAAAATCAGCTAATTTAGGTCAAAATAAAGGACAATATGTTTTTAAAGTTGATTCTAGAAGTAATAAAACAGAAATTAAACAAGCAATTGAAAAATTATTTAACGTAAAAGTAGAAGAAATTCGTACAATTAATGTTAAACCAAAGAAAAGAAGAGTTGGACGTTACGCTGGACTTACAAACCGTACTAAAAAGGCAATTGTAACACTAGCAGAGGGACAATCAATTGAACTTAATTAAAAGGAGGGTTACTCATGTCAGTAAGAAACTATAAGCCTAATACTCCTGGACAGAGAAAGAGAAGTACTTTAGTAAATGAAGAAATTACTAAGAGTACACCTGAAAAAAGTCTAGTAGTAAGCTTAAAGAAAAACGGTGGTCGTAACAATCAAGGAAGAATTACTGTAAGACATCAAGGTGGCGGAGCTAAAAGAAAGTATCGTATCATTGATTTCAAACGTAATAAATTTGATATTCCAGGTACTGTTGCTAGTATCGAATACGACCCAAATAGAACTGCAAATATTGCATTAATTAATTATAACGATGGTGAAAAGAGATATATCATCGCTCCAAAAAAACTTAGTGTAGGAGATGTTATCGTATCAGGAGAAACTGCTGATATTAAAGTAGGAAATGCACTTCCTATTATGAATATTCCAGTTGGTACTATGATTCATAATATCGAACTTCGTCCAGGTAAAGGTGGAGAATTAGCACGTAGTGCTGGTGCTTCAGCTCAAATTCTAGGACGTGAAGGAAACTATGTAATGGTAAGACTTTCAAGTGGTGAACAAAGATTAGTTTTAGGAACTTGTTATGCTACTATTGGTGAAGTTGGAAATGAAGATCAAAATCTTGTAAGATTAGGAAAAGCTGGACGTACTCGTCATTTAGGAATTCGTCCTACAGTACGTGGTTCTGTTATGAACCCTAATGATCACCCACATGGTGGTGGAGAAGGTCGTGCACCAATCGGTCGTAAAGGACCTGTTACTCCTTGGGGTAAACCAGCACTTGGATATAAAACAAGAAAGAATAAAGCGTCTGATAAATTTATCGTTCGTCGTCGTAATAGTAAGTAAAGGAGGAGATTATTATGGCAAGAAGTGCAAAGAAAAAACCTTATGTATTTGAAAGATTATTAACTAAGGTTGAAAAGTTAAATGAAACTGGAAAAAAAGAAGTCATTAAAACATGGTCACGCCGTTCAACAATCTATCCTGCATTTATTGGACATACATTCGCAGTACATAATGGAAAAGAATTTATTCCAGTATATGTTACTGAAGATATGGTAGGACACAAACTTGGAGAATTTGCATTAACTCGTAAGTTTGGTGGACATGGCGACAATAAGAAAAAATAGTGACTAGGAGGAGAAAAATATGGAAGCAAGAGCAATCGCAAAGACTCTTAGAGTATCACCTATTAAAGCTCGTTTAGTAGTAGATTTAATTCGTGGTAAAAATGTTAACGATGCATTAGACATCTTAAACAATATGAATAAAAAGCCTGCTCGTCTTACAAAAAAAGTTCTTGAATCTGCTATTTCTAACGCTGTTAACAATAATGACGCAAAACAAGAAGAACTTTATGTAAAAGAAGCAAGAGTAGATGCTGGTCCAGTGATGAAAAGACATATGTTTGACTCACGTAGTCACATTGGACATAACGATAAAAGAACAAGTCACATCGTAATCGTTGTGGCAACTAAGTAGTTAAAGGAGGGTCAAGAGAAATGGGACAAAAGGTAAATCCTAATGGACTAAGACTTGGAATTAACAAGGATTGGGACTCAAAATGGTATGCTAATAAAAAAGATTTTTCTAAATATTTAGCAAACGATGTTAAAATCCGTAACTATTTTGAAAAAAATCAAAAGTCTAATGGAATTAGCAAAGTTCAAATCGAAAGAAATTCTAAGAGAACAGAAATTATTGTTCATACATCAAAACCTGGTGTTATCATTGGTCGTGGTGGAGAACAAATTGAAGCAATGAAAAAAGATTTATCTAAGTTAGTAAACGAAGATATTCAAATTTCTATTGTGGATATCAAAAAACCTGATATGAACGCACAAATCGTTGCTGACTCAATCGCAGCACAAATTGAAAACCGTGCATCATTCAGAATGGCTCAAAAAAGAGCTATCCGTAACGCTATGAAATCTGGCGCTAAAGGTATTAAAACATTAGTATCTGGACGTTTAGGTGGAGCTGATATGGCTCGTAGCGAAGGATATACAGAAGGAACAATTCCTCTACATACTTTAAGAGCAGATGTTGATTATGCTACAAGTGAAGCAGATACAACATTTGGAAAAATTGGAGTTAAAGTATGGATTTATAAAGGAGAAATACTTCCTTCAAAAAAGACTAAAGGAGGTAATTAATTATGTTAATACCATCAAGAACTAAATATCGTCGTGTTCATAGATTACCTTACGAAGGTCATGCTAAAGGAAATACAACTCTAACAAATGGAGAATATGGACTTATGGCTAAAGAGGGTGCTTGGATTACAGCAAACCAAATCGAAGCAGCTCGTGTAGCTATGACACGTTATATGAAGCGTGGTGGAAAAGTATGGATTAATATTTTCCCACATATGCCATTAACAAAGAAACCTATTGGTACTCGTCAAGGTAAAGGTAAAGGTAACGTTGAAGCTTGGGTAGCAGTAGTAAAAGAAGGAAAAATTATGTTTGAAATTTCTGGAGTTAGTGAAGAAGTAGCACGTGAAGCATTACGTTTAGCTTCTCATAAATTACCAATTCAAACTAAATTTGTAAAAAGAGAAAATGGTGGTGAAATAAATGAAGGTTAAAGAAATAAGAGAACTAACCACTGAACAAATCGTTGCTAAAATCAAAGAAAGCAAAGAAGAATTATTTAACTTACGTTTTCAACAAGCAACAGGAAATTTAGAAAAGCCTTCAAGAATTAGAGAGTTAAGACACGATGTAGCACGTTGTAAGACTGTTCTTCGTGAACGCGAACTTGCTGGGGAGGTTAAGTAAAAATGGAAAAAGTACAAAAAGAATTGGTTGGTACAGTAGTTAGTGCTTGCAACAACAAGACAATTACTGTTAGAGTAGAAACTTATAAAAAACATCCAAAATATGGAAAAAGAGTGAAATATTCAAAGAAATATGCAGCTCATGATGAATCAAATAAAGCAAAAGTAGGAGATACTGTTAGAATTGTAGAATGTAAACCAATTTCTAAAACAAAACACTTCTATTTAGCTGAAATCGTAAAAGAAGCAGTTATTTTATAACTCTTAGGTGAAGGAGGAAATAATTTATGTTACAACAAGAAAGCCGTTTAAAAGTTGCTGACAATTCAGGTGCAAAGAGTTTATTAGTAATTCGTGTACTTGGTGGAAGCAAAGTAAAAACTGGTAATATCGGTGACATAGTTGTTGGTACAATCAAAGATGCCACACCTAATGGAACTGTAAAAAAAGGAAAAGTTGTGAAAGCAGTTATCGTAAGAAGTAGACAAGGTCTTCGTCGTGAAGATGGTAGCTACATTAAGTTTGATGATAATGCTTGCGTAATTATAAAAGATGATAAGAGTCCAGTTGGAACTCGTATCTTCGGACCAGTAGCACGTGAATTACGTGACAAAGATTTCATGAAAATAGTATCTTTAGCTAAAGAAGTGCTATAAAGGAGGATATTATGAAACTTAAAGTTGGAGACAAAGTAGTAGTAATAGCCGGATCTAGTAAAGGAAAAGAAGGAAAGATTACTAAGACTTTCAAAGATGAAAACAAAGTAATCGTTGAAGGCGTTAATATTGTTAAAAAACACAAAAAAGGAAACGGCCAAGAAACTGGTGGAATCCTTGAAGTAGAAGCACCAATTCATGCTTCAAACGTAATGTTAATCGACACTAAAACTAAAAAAAGAACTAGAATCGGTTACACTATCGATGAAAAAACAAATAAAAAAATTAGAATTTCAAAAAAATCAAACGAAAAGATTGATTAGTTGGAAGGAGGGTAATATATGAACCGCCTAAAAGAAAAATATCTTAATGAAGTAGTTCCAAGTTTAAAAGAAAAACATGGTTATAAGTCAATCATGCAAGTTCCAAAATTAGAAAAAATCGTAATTAATATGGGTGTAGGAGATGCTACATCAAATTCAAAATTACTAGAAGCAGCTGTAAAGGATCTAGAAGTAATAGCTGGACAAAAGCCAGTTATCACAAAAGCTAGAAAATCAATAGCTGGATTCAAAGTAAGAGAGGGTCAATCAATTGGTTGTAAAGTAACATTACGTGGAGAAAACATGTATAACTTTATGGACAAATTAATTTCAATTGCTCTTCCTCGTGTACGTGATTTTAGAGGAGTATCTTCTAAAGCATTTGATGGTAGAGGAAATTATACAATGGGAATTAAAGAACAATTAATCTTCTCAGAAATAGATTATGATAATGTTGTAAAAGTACGTGGAATGGATATTGTATTCGTTACAACTGCAAAATCTAATGAAGAAGCTTTTGACTTATTAAATGAACTTGGAATTCCTTTTAGAAAGTAATAGGAGGATATTATGGCAAAGAAAAGTATGATCGTTAAAGCTAATCGTAAGCAAAAATTTAAAGTTCGTGAATATACTCGTTGCGAAAGATGTGGTAGACCTCATGCAGTAATGAGTAAATTCGGAATTTGCCGTATTTGTTTTAGAGAATTAGCAAGTAAAGGACAAATACCAGGTGTTAAAAAATCAAGCTGGTAGGACTTAGGAAGGAGGATTTATTATGGCTGTAGTAACAGACACAATCGCTGACATGCTAACTCGCATTCGTAATGCAAACAGTATGCGTTATACTGAAGTTAAAGTACCTGCTTCTAAACTAAAATTAGAATTAGCTAGAATTTTAAAAGAAGAAGGATTTATTAAAGATTATAAAGTATTAGAAGAAACTGCCCAAGGCACAATCTTACTTACTTTAAAATATGGTGAGAAAAAAGAAAGAGTTATCACTGGATTAAAACGTATATCAAAACCAGGCCTAAGAGTATATGCAAAAGCTGATGAAGTTCCTAAAGTATTAAATGGTTTAGGAATCGCTATCATTTCAACTTCAAAAGGAATTATGACAGACAAAGAAGCTAGAAATCAAGGTTTAGGTGGAGAAGTTTTAGCTTATATTTGGTAAAAAACATTATATAAGGAGGTGCAAGTATGAGCCGTATTGGTAATAGAAAAGTTGTAGTACCTGCTGGTGTTACTGTAACAAACGAAAATAATGTTGTTACTGTAAAAGGACCAAAAGGAGAATTATCATTAGATTTAGTAAAAGAAATTGAAGTAAATATTGAAGAAAATACTTTAACTGTTACTCGTCCAAATGATGAAAAAGCTACAAAAGCAATGCATGGAACTACAAATGCTAATATTCATAACATGATTATGGGTGTAACAGAAGGTTTCAAAAAAGGATTAGAAATTATTGGTGTAGGTTATCGTTTCAATGTAAAAGGAAATACATTAGTAATTAATGCTGGATATTCTCATCCAGTAGAATTATCAGTTCCAACTGGCTTAACTGTTGAACAAGTATCAAATACTGAAATTACAGTAAGTGGAATTGATAAAGTTTTAGTTGGTAAATTTGCAGCTGAAATTAGAGACGTAAGACAACCAGAACCATATAAGGGTAAAGGTATTCGTTATAAAGATGAATTTATTCGTCGTAAAGAAGGAAAGAAAGCTGCTTAATAGATAAGTAGAAGGGAGAAGTTACTTATGATTAATAAAGTATCTCGTAATCAAATGCGTGTAATGAGACACGAAAGAGTTCGTTCAAAAATCTCAGGAACTACTGAAGTACCAAGATTATGCGTATTTAGATCAAACAAAAATATTAGTTGTCAAATTATTGATGATGAAAATGGTGTTACTTTAGCAAGTGCTTCATCATTAAGCTTAAAGCTTAAAAATGGTGGAAACATTGAAGCAGCTACAGCAGTAGGAAAAGCTATCGCTGAAGCAGCTAAAAAAGCAAACATTACTAAAGTAGTATTTGATAGAGGTGGATACCTTTATCATGGACGTGTAGAGGCATTAGCTAACTCAGCACGTGAAAATGGATTAGAATTCTAATAGGAGGGTATTTATGCAAAATAAAAACATTGACCCTAAACAAAAACAATATGAAGAATTAGTAATTGAAGTAAAATCCGTTGTTAAAGTTAACAAAGGTGGACGTCAAAGAAGATTCTCTGCATGTGTTGTTGTTGGGGATAGAAAAGGTCAAGTTGGATTAGGTATCGGAAAAGCAAATGAAGTACCTGATGCAATTAAAAAAGCAATTCAAGCTGCCAATAAGAATATCGTTAAAATACCTTTAGTTGATGGACGTACAATCCAGCATGAAATAACAGGTGTAAGTGGTGCTGCTAAAGTATTCTTAAAACCTGCTACAGCCGGTACTGGAGTTATCGCTGGTGGAGCTGTTCGTGCTGTATTAGAGCTTGCTGGAGTAAAAGACATTTTATCTAAATCACTTGGTTCTCGTACAAAATTAAATATGGCTACTGCTACAATTAATGCTTTAAAATCTGTTAAATCAGCTGAAGAAGTTGCAAAACTTAGAGGCAAAAAAGTAGAGGAGATTTTAGGATAATGAAATTACATGAATTAGTAGCAAATGAAGGCGCAACTCAAGCTAAAAAAAGAGTTGGTCGTGGTTCAGGTAGCGGTTTAGGAAAAACAAGTGGAAAAGGACAAAAAGGTCAAAAAGCACGTAGTGGTGGTGGAAAAGGAGCAACCTTCGAAGGAGGACAATTACCTTTATATAGACGCTTACCAAAACGTGGATTCTCAAACAGTGAGTTTAAAACAGTTTATGCTGTAATTAACTTAAGTGATTTAAACAGATTCGAAGATGGTACAGTAGTTACCCCTGCTTTATTAAAAGAAGTAGGATTAGTTAAAAAGGGATTAGATGGAATTAAGGTACTAGGAAATGGAAGCTTAGAAAAGAAATTAACAATCCAAGCTAACAAATTCTCAACTAGTGCGATTGAAAAAATTGAAAAGAGCGGAAGTAAAGCTGAGGTGATCTAATGTGTTTCATACTATGAAACAATTATTTGCACCAACTAATAAAGATTTAAGAAAAAGAATTTTATTTACGCTCGGTGCATTAATGATCTTCGTGATTGGAACTTCAATTAGAGTTCCTGGTACAGATGAAATTACAAAAAATCTAGGATTTCTAGAATTAATGAATGCTATGGGTGGAGGAAGTTTGAAGAATTTCTCAATCTTCGCTCTAGGCGTTATGCCATATATCACAGCATCCATTATTATGCAATTATTACAGTTAGATATTATTCCATATTTTAGTGAATTAAATAAAGAAGGCCCTGTAGGAAGACAAAAGATAAATCAAATTACTCGTTATATGGGTATTATCTTTGCTTTCATTGAAGGATTTGCTTTTTCATTCGTATTCTTTAGCGCATCTAGTGCTATTGAACACTTATATATAGCTACAATCCTTACAGCTGGTACTGCTTTCACATTATGGTTAGGAGACCAAATTACTCAAAAGGGTATTGGAAATGGTATGAGTTTAATTATTATGGCTGGTATCATTAAAGAACTTCCAACTATGTTTGTGTTGGCTTTCCAAGGACTAATATTAAAATCTTCACTAGATTTATGGCTTGGAATATTATTATTTGTAGTATTTGTAATTGTATATTTCTTAATTGTTATTGGCGTAATTTGGGTACAAGAAGCGGATCGTAAGATTCCTATCCAATATGCTAATAAATCAACAAGTGCATATGGAAATCAGCAATCTTATATGCCAATTAAAATCAACTCAGCAGGAGTTGTACCAGTAATCTTTGCATCAAGCTTTTTGATGATACCATCAACAATAGCGCAATTTACTGGAAAAGAAGGATTCATAAATTTCTGTAATAACTATTTAAGTTATTCAACTCCAATCGGTTTCTTAATTTATGTATTTTTAATATTCTTCTTTGGATATTTCTATACATTTATTCAAATTAAACCAGAGGAATTAGCTAAAAACTTACAACAAAATGGTGGATTTATTCCAGCAGTAAGACCAGGCAAGGAAACAGAAAATTATGTATCTAAAGTATTATCAAGATTAACTGTAGTAGGTTCCCTATTCTTAATCATAATTGCGGGACTACCAATACTATTTACTGCTTTAGTAAACTTATCTGATAAAGTAAGTTTATCAAGTCAAGTTACAATCGGTGGAACAGGATTATTAATCGTAGTTGGTGTTGCACTAGAAACTTATAAGCAATTAGAAGGTAGCCTTGTAACGCGTAGTTATAAGAAAAGCTATAGGAGAAGATAATGAATATCATTTTACTTGCTCCACCAGCTGCTGGCAAAGGAACCCAAGCAGAAATTCTAACAAACAAATATAACCTAAATCATATTTCAACTGGAGATTTACTTAGAAGTGCATCAAAAGAAGAAAATGAATTTGGAAATAAACTAAAAAGTATTATGGAAAGTGGTAATCTAGTAAGTGATGATATCGTTTTAGAAGTATTACAAAGATACTTAGAAGAGAAAGATAATTCAAATCTATTACTAGATGGCTTTCCAAGAAATATCTATCAAGCAGAACAGTTAGATAAAATACTAGCTAAGAAAAATCAAAAAGTAGACTATGTATTTTTACTAAATGTTGATAAAGACACATTGCTTTATAGAATAACCGGTCGAAGACTATGTAAAAGTTGCGGAGCAATCTACAATGTCAATATTGACCCGTTAAAACCAAAAGTAGATTCCATTTGTGATAAGTGTGGTTCTTCTTTGATAGCACGTAAAGATGATAATCAAGAAACTTTTAAAGTTCGCTATCAAGAATATGAAACACAAACAATGCCTTTAATCAATTACTATCAAAATCAAAATAATCTATTTGAAATAGATAGTAGTATTAGTAAGGAAGATACATTTAAGCAAATAGAGTCAATCTTAGGTAATAAGTAATCAAAGTGATAATAAATTGAGTAGCAAAAATTTTGCTTTCCTTATATCAATAGAATACCTTAACGAAGAATGTTCTTATGGAACTTTCTTCTGAAAAGGTAATGGTTTACCATCTGCCCACTTTGATAAAGATGGTTATAATATTTGACGGGAGCGTGATAAAATGGCTAAAAAAGATGATATCATTGAAGTCGAAGGAAAAGTATTAGAAATCATTCCAGGTGGAAAATTTAAAGTTGAACTTGAGAATGGTCACATTGTAGAAGCCCATGTTTCTGGTAAAATCCGAATGAATTACATTCGCATTTTACCAGGTGATACCGTAACTATAGAGTTATCGCCTTATGATTTAAAACATGGGAGAATAACCTATAGAAAGTAGGAGGGAATAAAAATGAAAGTAAAACCATCAGTAAAGAAAATGTGTGCTAAATGTAGAATAATCAGACGTAAAGGTAAAGTTATGGTTATTTGTGAAAATCCAAAGCACAAACAAAAACAAGGATAATAAATAGGAGGTGTATTTATGGCACGTATTAAAGGAATTGATTTACCAAATGATAAGCATGTATCAATCGCATTAACAGCTATCTATGGTATTGGAAGAAAGTTAGCTCTTACTATTTGTAAAGATGCAAATGTTGATCCAACAAAAAAAGCTAGAGATCTTGATCAAGATGAACAATCAAGACTTCGTGATGAAGTAAACAAATATTTAACAGAAGGTGATCTTCGTCGTGAAGTAAATATGAATATTAAGACTAAAATGGAAATTAATTCATATCAAGGAACTCGTCATAAAAGAGGATTACCAGTAAGAGGACAAAGAACAAATAGAAATGCACGTACTCGTAAAGGTAAACCAAAAACAATAGCTAATAAAAAGAAATAATAAACTATAAATAAAGGAGGAGAGACTATGGCCTACAAGACTAGAAAAAGAAAAGTCAAAAAGAATGTACCTGAAGGAATTGCACATATTCATTCAACATTTAATAATACAATCGTAACTTTAAGCGATAAGGAAGGAAACGCAATCAGTTGGGCATCAAGTGGAGCAATTGGATACAAAGGAAGTAAAAAATCTACTCCATTTGCAGCAGGTCAAGCAGCTGAAGCAGCAGGAAAAGCAGCATACGACATGGGAATGCGTAAAGTTGAAGCAAGAGTAAAAGGTATGGGTCCAGGACGTGAAACAGCAATTCGTTCATTACAAACAGCTGGATTAGAGGTAACTTCTATTACAGATGAAACTCCAATTCCACATAACGGATGTCGTCCACCAAAACGCCCTCGTGGGTAATTAAATAAGGAGGTTAGTTTCATGTTACAATTTGAAAAACCAGTATATAAAATAGTAGAAAATGTAGAAAGCAATTTCTATGGAAAATTTGAACTTGAACCATTAGAAAGAGGATTTGGTAATACAATCGGTAATGCTTTAAGAAGAGTAATGCTATCAAGTTTACCAGGTTCAGCAATTACTAGTGTAAAAATTGATGGTGTTAGCCATGAATTCCAAACTATTGATGGTGTAAGAGAAGATGTTGCATTAATCGTATTAAATTTAAAAGGAGTAGTTATTAAAAACCACTCAAATGAAAATAAAGTAATTCGTCTTAATGCTACTAAGGAAGGTGTCGTTACCGCTGGTGATTTCGAGTGTGATAGCGATATCGAAATTTTAAACCCTAATAAGGAAATTGCCACTTTATCAAAAGGTGGAAAACTAGTTATGGAAATGACAGTAGGAAATGGTAGAGGATATGTTAAGAGTGATGACAACAAGAAATTATTAACAGACAAAAAAGCTGGTGTTATCGCAATTGATTCTCTATATTCACCTATTGAAAGAGTAGCTTATGAAGTAGAGCCAGCTCGTGTTGGTCAAAATGAAAGCTATGATAAACTAGTATTAAGCGTATGGACAAATGGTTCAATGAGACCAGAAGAAGCTGTTGCTTTAGCATCTCGTATTTTAATCGAACATTTCGAAATATTAACAGACTTAAGTAGTATTGCTGATATGAGTGGAATTATGATTGAAAAAACAGAAGATCCAAAAGTAAAAGCATTAGAAACTACAATTGAAGATTTAGACTTCTCAGTACGTGCTTACAATTGTTTAAAACGTGCTGGAATCCATACATTACAAGACCTTGTTAACAAATCTGAATCAGATATGATGAAGATTCGTAATTTAGGCAAGAAATCATTAAAAGAAGTATTAGACAAAGTTAGAGACTTAGGACTAGTACTTCGTGATGAAGATTAATAATAAGGAGGATTTACATGGCTTATAGAAAATTAGGTCGTGATAACAAACATAGAAGAAGTATGCTTGCTAACCAAACTAAAGATGTTATCATGAATGAAAAAATCGTTACAACAGAAACAAGAGCTAAAGAAGTTCGTAAATTTGTTGATAAAATGATTACTTATGGAAAAAATGGAAGCTTAGTATCTAGAAGAAAAGCATTAGCTTTCCTACAAAATGATACAGAAGCTGTAAAAAAAGTATTTGACGAATTAGCTCCACGTTACAAAGACCGTAACGGTGGTTATACTAGAATTTTAAAACTTTCTGAAAGAAGAGGAGACGACGCTTTAGAAGTTATTCTAGAATTAGTTAAATAATTGATTATAAGGCACCAATTAGTTATTGGTGCTTTTTGTATGGAAAAATGTAAATTAATTTTAAAAAGGCTGTTCTTGTATAAATGTTGTCTTTTTTTCAAAAAGTGTATAATAAAAATAGGAAATGAGGGAGTTTAATTTGAAAAAGTATTTTTTTAAGGAATTATTATTGGTATCTATACTGTTATGCCTAGTTGGCTGTGAAACAAGTAATAAGACAAATAAATTAGATGGTAAGATAAATAAAAGTATTAATGAAGAAATCACAGAGTATTTTAAAAAAAATTTAGATACAAACTGGGAATATAGTGATGATAAATATAAAATAGATAAGGACCATAATGTAGAAGTTATTTACAATAATATAGAGAATTGGTCATATTGTGGATATACAACTAATAAAACTATTATTAATTTAGATAAAGAAATTAATTTTATAAAAGAAATTCCATCTATTACATTTATATGTAAAAACAATGATAATATTATTTCAAGAATTGTTTATAAAAATATTTCATCGATTACACAAGATAATATTAATAAAAATTTTAAGATTTATGACAAAGATGATAAAATAATTAATCAAACAATAGAAGAAGGTTTTAAAAATGATTGTGTTGACTACAAATATAAAGATATTTTTAGAAATTCTGAGGATTATTTAGGAAAAAGTGCAAAGATTGTTGGTGAAGTAATACAAGTGATGGAAGATACAAAAGAAGGAATAGATTATTGGCTTTTGAGAGTAAATATGACAAAAGATAATTGGGGATATTATGACAATACTATTATGATAATGATTGAAAAATCAGCAGTTAAAGGTAGAATTATAGAAGATGATATATTTACATTTTATGGAATATTAGCAGAGCCAGTAACATATGAAACTGTTTTAGGCTCAAATCAAACCATACCAGCAATGTTAGCTTTATATGGAGAATTAAATAATTAATAATAAAATATAAAATTAATTATTTAATATGCACAGTATATAGTAAAAATATATAATTGTTTGATAAAATAGTTTAGTTACTTTAATTAAACTATTTTTTCTTATTATTTTTCATCTTTTCTAAGAAAAAAATGTTTTAAAAATACACAAATGGGTGCTATAATGATAGTAGGGTGGTAATATGAAAGCTTTAGTAACAGGAGCATCTTCCGGAATAGGATTAGAAATTTCAAAGTATTTAGATAGTATTGGTTATGAAATTATTTTAGTAGCACGCGATAAAGAAAAACTAGAAAGTGTAGCTAAAACACTAACTCATAAACCTAAAATTATCGTTATGGATCTTCAACAAGTAGAAGATATAAAGTCTTTATATGTATTAGTAAAAAATGATGACATCGACATTTTAGTAAATAATGCAGGCTTTGGTCTATTTGGAAATTTTACAGAAACAGATTTATCTAAAGAATTAAATATGATAGATATTAATATTAAAGCTGTTCATATTCTAACAAAATTATTCTTAAAAGATATGAAAAGAAAAAATAAAGGCTATATTCTAAATGTGGCATCATCAGCTGCTTTTCAATCTGGACCATTAATGGCTACTTATTATAGTACGAAGTCTTATGTTTATCGCTTAACAGAAGCTATTAACTATGAAAATAAAAAAGACAAAGTAAATGTACAAGTATCTTGTTTATGCCCTGGACCTGTTGATACAAACTTCAATAAAGTAGCAGGGGTTAGATTCTCAGTAAAACCATTAAAAGCTGATTATGTAGCTAAATATGCGATTGACCAGATGTTAAAAGGAAAAATGTTAATTATTCCAGGATTTAAAATGAAATGCGCTAAATTCTTTGGAAGATTTGTATCAGATAAAAAACTTATGGCAATTACTTATAGAATTCAAAAGAAAAAAGTAAAATAGAACCCTAAAAATACTAGAAATAGTATTTTTATATTAAGTTTGTTATAAAAATTATAAAGTTACATTTCAGTTAGGCTATATAAAAGTAAAACTTAATTTTGGAATCAGTAAAGAGTTTAATTTGATTATAAATTTCAAAATTAAAATTCACCAAATGGTAAAACTGAAATTTACTTTTAAAATTAAGGATTAAAAAGTATTTTTACTAAATATGTTTACAATATGTTATTGATATGATATTCTTAACTTAAGAAGTAAAATATATTTTAAAAGGTTGTGAAAATATGAAATTCATTTTAATTAATGATTTTACACAACTAATAAAGCAGAAATATAAGTATTTTATTAGTTTTTTTCTAGTAATTATCATTTTTACTTATTATCAATTAATTTTGAAAAATAGTAGTAAAACCATATTTTTAAGTATTACAGGATTAGAATTTTTAAATAATAAAGTTGTATCACTAATATTATATTTATTAAATAAACTAATTATATTATTTGCAGTATACAATATGTTTGTGTATGATTTTAGAAATTCAATGGATAATTTATTTTTAAGAATATCTGCAAAAAAGTGGATTATGACCAAATGTTTTTCAATCTTTTTATTTATATCAGTTTTTAGAATGATAGTTTTTTTGTTTATATTTATTGCACTAAAAATTGCACAATCCCAGCCATTTGACTTATTAGTTTTATTAAGTATCTATTTGAAAGATACAATATATAATATTTTTTTACAATCACTTTTAGTATTAATTATTTGGTTATATCAAACGCATAAAGGCATTTTAAGTATGCTAATAGTTTTGATTTCTTTCTTTAGCAAATTAATGTTTCCAAAACTATCATTTATTACTAATTATTGGTGGTTATATTTAGTATTTGGTATAGTAATATATTTTTTATTATCGATGATATATATTAATAATTTTTCTATTTTATTTGAAAAAAATGGAGGGTAATTATGGAAATAAAAGTTAATAATGTAACAAAGAAATTTAAAGACATTACAGTACTAAGAAATATCAATATAAAATTTAAATCTGGTAAAATTTATGCGCTAATTGGTAGAAATGGAAGTGGAAAAAGTGTCTTCTTAAAAATGATTTGTGGTTTTTATACTCCAACCGAGGGTGAAATACTTCAAGATAATGTAAACTATATAAAAGCAAAGAGTTTTCCTATTAGTACCAGATGTTTAATTGAAAAGCCACAGTTTCTCCCAGAACTTTCTGGATATCAAAATTTAAAATTATTATCATCAATTCAAAATAAAATTGACGATAAAAGAATATTAGAAACATTAGAATTAGTTCATTTAACAGAATATAAAGATAAAAAATATTCACACTATTCTTTGGGCATGAAACAAAAATTAGGAATTGCTCAAGTATTAATGGAAGATCCCCAAGTAATTATTTTAGATGAACCATTTAATGGAATTGAAAAGAAAACAGCTAAAGAACTTAGAAGTTTATTAAAAAAATTGTCTGATGAAGATAAAATAATCATTATTGCATCTCATATAGAAGATGATATTAAAGAATTGGCAGATGAAATTTATGAATTTGATGATGGTAATGTAGAAAAAATAAAGATAGGGAGAGAGTAGAAATACTTAAAATATAAATTAAAGTGGAGGATTTTATGAAAAAATTATTTAAAATTTCAGCTATTGTTTTTGCAATAACTTTAGTACTTGCAGGGATTGGCGCAAATGCAGAAGTATACAAAACTTTTATTGATGTAACAATTAAGAGAAGTAGTGGTGCAACAAAATTATATACTGCTAATAAACAAAATTACGGACAGCAGTCTATGTTAAAAACTGGTGCTCATGATGATTTATCTAATGATGGTAGAGCTATGCAAGGAAGAATTGATAATTATAAATGGGTTGATTTACCTGAAGATAAAGTTATAAAATATGATGTTGAAATTACATATTTTGCAGCCGATAACTATAGTCATTATGTTAAAGCTAAAAAGAGCACATTATCAACAGTATCATATTGGGGTTCATGGTACTGGGATATGCAGCCATAATATAATGTAGAATATACTCTCTCTACTTAATATAGAAAGGATATGAAAATGAAATATAATGATAAAAGAGTAACTATTTTTTCTATAATTATAATCATAGTTTTAACCATTTGGATTGCATTTACAAGTTTTAAATATAAAGAAAATCATAATAGAAATGTAGAAGCACATTATAAATTAGTCGAGATATGTAAAAATTCAGGTGATAAATTAAGCAAAGAAGAATGTGATGAGATAATTAAGCGTGGTATTCCAGTGATGGAAGATTCTTTTACTGTTTTCTTTCAACTGCTAATTAATACTAACTTGTCAAAAATACAAATAATTGCTCCAATTATTATTATCATATTAGCAAGTTATTCATTTTATAGAGAATACACTACAGGTTTTTATAAATATGCACTATTGCGAATGAATTATAAAAATTATATAAAAACAAGTATATTAAAAACTTATAAATGCCTATGGATATTGCCAGCATTTATAATAATATTGTTTGCATTTTCATGTATTATATCTGGTCACTTTAATATTGATTTGACTTTATCATATTGGCAAGAATATTATATACCAGTTTCCATAACATATATTAGAAATTTTATTCCTTTTATTTTTATCTTTGTACTTAATATTATATTAAATTCTGTTTTTTATGCCAATTTATCTTTAATTGTTATTCAAAAAAGTAAAAATTATATTGTAAATATTTTGGCATCGTATATATTATTCATATTTTGTGATATATTTTTAGAAATTTTCATTGGAGTTATATTTTGTGAAAAAATTTTAAAAATTTCATCTGCTTCAAGCCTATTTAACTTATTTAATTGCTGGGTATATGATGGAATATCAAGTATTCCTTTATATACATTATATTGTTTGCTACTAGCAATAATCAGTTTAATTATACTAATTTGTGTTTATAGAGATAAAGAAAAGGTGATTATAGAAAGTGAAGAATAAATATTATCAAAATCTAAACTATTTAACTACTACTCCTATTTTTAAGATATTTGTATTATTAATGATATTAATAAATTTATATGTAAGCAGTTGTACTACTTTTAATTTATCATATTTTGAATCACTAATTAAAATTTTAACTTTTCCATTTTACATAATAGTATTTTTCTTTTTACTACTATCATTATCTGCTAAAAGTTATCAGATATTTAAACAAAATTATTTTGAAATGATTAGATATGAAAATAAAATAAACTGTATAAAACACCTAGTAAAGCAGCTATTTTTTAATATTTCAGTTTGCTTTTTATTAAATTTATTATTTCTTTTAATAGGCTTGAATATTTTTCACACACAAGATATTGGTATTCATAAAATTATTGGTAATACAAGTATTATAGTGTACTGCATTTTTTATCTCATAAGATTTTATATTTTTTGCATTTTGTTTTCTCTGATAAATCTACTTATGCTCTCTATATTTAATCAGAAAATTGTATTATTATTAAGTATTATTTTATTATTTACAATACCAGATTATTTTATTTGGTTACCTTCTATTAATGTAGATAATTTTAATGAAATTCCAATTCTTTTTACTGGATTTTTTAGTGGTATTTCTTGTTCAAATATTATGCTAGAAATATGTGCAACAGTGGGTCATATATTACTAATGATAATAGTGTACTATTTATTCTATTACCATATTTGTAAGCAAGATAAAATTATTTTTGAATAGATATTTATGAAAAACAAAATTATGAGGACCTAAAAATACTAGAAATAGTATTTTTTTCGTTGAATTAAAACAAATAATCGAGTATAATAATAAGGCAAAATGAGGTGGTAGAAGTGTCAAATATTTTAGAAATAAAAAATTTAAACTATAAATACGATAAAACTACCATTTTCAAAAACTTTAATCTTACCGTGAAAGAAAATAGTTATATTGGCATAGTTGGAAATAATACAAGTGGTAAAACTACATTAACTAAATTAATTGCTGGTATACTTCCTAGTAAAGATAGTATTATTATAGGTTATTCTTATGTAAATGATAAAAGATTTCAAGATCATTCAAAAGAACTTGGTATTGTGTTTGGAAATAGTCTTAATCATTTTTTATTTGAAGATGTCTATAAAGAAATGGCTTTTCCTTTAGAAAACTTAAATATGGAACCTAAACAAATAGAAAAGAAAATATTAGAGCTTGCTAGTTTATTTGATATATCAAAACTATTAGATAAAAAAACTAGTGATTTAACTAATTCAGAAAAACAAGAACTTTTATTAGTGATTTCTCTACTTCATGAACCAAAAATTCTAGTCCTTGATAATGCCTTTTCTATGATGAATAAAAAAACAAAAGAAAAAATGAAAAAAGCTTTGACTGATTATAAAAGCAAGTATAACTTAACTATTATTTTAATGTCTACCAATTTAGAAGATGCACTAGATACTGATTATCTATATATTTTAAATAAAGGAAATATCGTAGTGGAAGGGCTTCCTAATGTAGTAGTAAAAGAAGATACTCTATTAAATCGCTTAGGAATTAGTCTTCCTTTTATGGTGGATTTATCATTAAAGTTAGAGTTTTATGAATTAATAGACCATGTAGAAATGGATATAAACAGGTTGGTGAATGACTTATGGAAATAACTTTAAAAAATGTTGGTTATCGCTATAAAAATAAAAAAGTATTAGATCATATTAATTTAAAAATAGAAGATAATCATATTACTGGTATTACAGGTGAATATAAAACACTTTTATGTGAAATAATAGATGCTACTAGTCTTAGCTTTAATGGAAATATTATAGTAGGAGAAATACCATTAATAAAAGAAAACTTAAAGGTAATAAGAAAAGAAGTTTCCTTAATTCATCAAAATGCTTTTGATCAATTCTTTACAGATAATGTGATAGAAGAGTTTACATTTTTAATTTCTCGTTTATCATACCAACCCAAAGATATTACGAAGAAAATAGATCAGTCTTTAGAAATGGTAGGACTAAATAAATCATGTCTAAATAAAAAGATAAAAAGTCTTTCTAGTGGTGAAAAGAAATTACTTCAAGTAGCAATTAGTTTAATTTATAATCCAAGTATCATTATTTTTGATGAACCATTTGTGGAATTAGATTATAGTAATCAAAAAAAATTAATAAAGTTGATAAAAGCCCTAAAAGAAAAGTACCATAAGACTGTTATAATTGCTAGCAATAATGCGAATATTTTATATGAAATAACAGATGATATCGTAATACTTAAAAAAGGTCGTATTTTAGCAGCAGATAATACGATAAAAGTATACCAAAATACTAATCTATTAAAAGAAAATGAAGTAGATGTACCAGATTTGATAAAATTTACTATGCTTGCGAAAGAAAAAAAAGTAAAGTTATCTTATCATCGTGATATCAGAGACTTAATAAAGGATGTGTATAAGCATGTTTAATACAGATTCTATTATAAAAGAAGTAAATATTATAACGAAAACAATTTCTTATCTAATGATAATACTTGCTTTGGTGTTAGTAAATGAGCCATTATTTATAATATTTGTCAATGTATTTTTAGTAGTAATAACGAAACAATACCCTAATATATTAAAAATAAATCTTATTTCACTAGGAATGAATATCTTGAATATATTTTATCCACAGTTTTTGTGGATAACTAAAATTTTAATTCTAATTATTTACACAATGTTGTTGAAAAAGGTAACAAAAGCAACTGAACTAAGATACATACTAGAAAGTACACTATATCGTTTTCAACAAAAACAAATTACATACAAAGTTTTATATATAATCTATTTTGGAAAATATTTTAAAAATAATATTAAAAAACTATGGTTGTTAAAAGATGACTATGCTATAAAGTATAATTTTAGCTTTCTAAATTTTATATTAAAACAATCTTATCGTAAAACGAAAGATCAAATGCAAGATTTTATGCAGATGAATAAGCTAAGATTTTATAATAATTCCAGTGAAAGAACATACATGGAAAAGCCAAGTTGGGAAAGTTGGGATACTAATTACATTATTATTCATACCATTATCTTTTTCTTAGCTTGTTTTTATGGGAGGTAATCATGCGCTATCGAATTGATTTTTCTTATGATGGTACTAATTTTAATGGTTATCAACTGCAACCAAATCTAAGAACAATACAAAACGAGTTAGAAAAAGCAGTCAGTTATTTAAATAGGCAAACCTATACCACAGTTCAATCTTCTGGTAGAACTGATAAAGGTGTACATGCTATTAATCAAGTAGCACATTTTGACTTAGGTGTTTCCATTCCTATATATAAAATAAAAAGAGGACTAAATTCTAATCTTCCAGCTGACATTCATATTATTAATGTTAAGTTAGTGTCAGATCATTTTCATGCAAGATTTTCAGCAAAAAAGAAAGAATATGTATATAAAATAAATATAAAAGAATATAATCCTATGATGAGAAATTATATCTATCAGTATAATAAACCATTAAATATTACTGCTATGAAAGAGGCAATCCATTTTTTTGAAGGCACTCATGATTTTACATCTTTTGTATCGAGTGAAGATGAAAGAGAAAATAAAGTAAGAACTATCTTTAAAACAAATATTAAAGAGAAAAATGGTATCATTGAAATAACTTTTCAAGCAGATGGCTTTATGAAATATCAAGTAAGAAATATGGTTGGACTTTTACTATATGTAGGTAGTGGTAAAAAAGAGGTAAAAGAAGTACCTAGTATAATTGATGACAAAGATAGAACTAAATCAGTAAAAACAGCCCCACCAGAAGGCTTATACTTAAAGAAAGTATGGTATTAAAATGAAAAAATTAGATGTTAAACTAAATAACTTAATAGATAAAATAGTAAATTTATCACCTGGGTATAATAATCATATAACATATAGTAAATATATTGAACTGTTAGAACAGACTTTAGATGTATATAATTACATTCAGAAGAAAAGAAGTAATGATCTAATAACTGATTATGATTACCATATTATAGGAACAATAATAAAGGATTTATTAAAACATAAATTAACAGGTGCTAGTCGTATAGACATTAAAAATAAATTAGAAAGTTTATATCATCAACTAGAAGAAGCCTTAGTCAATATACCTAAAATAGAAAGTCAAGAAGTCAAAATTACAGATATTAATAGTTTAATTAAATCACTAAAAATATATAAACTTAGTGGTACTAAATTATCACAAGTTACTTATCATTCTAGTTATCAGTTATATAGTGTTTTAAGAAAAATAATTTTTAACAGAAATAGTAACTTGACTACTAGAGTATACGCAGGTAGAATAGCTAACAAACTATCATCAATAACCTGTATCGATATTAAACAGGAAGACTATGAATTATTTTGTAGCATGAGATTGATTAAAGAAAATCCTGACTTCGGTTATGGTTTTCCAATTCCAGCTAATAGACAACAGCAAATTGATATACTAACAAGATTTGACCGCAATGAAAGAGTTAATAACCTGCTAGAACTAAAAAAAGTTGTAAAAGATTAGAAAAAAGCGTGTTTTAATGTCAATAATTTAGAAAAAAGCACATTTTAATTGACTTTGACACCTGTTTATAATATAATTTTAACTGGTACATTTTATAGATTCCATATTCCTAATCAAGTCCTGGGAAAACTTAATTAGAACGGAAAAAATAAAAGGAGAAAAAAATATGACAAGTTTTATGCAAAAAAAAGAAACAGTTGATCGTAAATGGTATGTTATTGATGCCAAAGATCAACCATTAGGTAAAGTAGCTGCTAAAGCTGCTCACATGTTAAGAGGAAAACATAAACCTACTTACACACCACATGTAGATTGTGGAGATTACATCATTATCATTAATGCTAAAGATGTAAAATTAACTGGAAACAAATTAGATCAAAAAATGTATTACAACCATTCTATGTATCCAGGTGGATTAAGAGAAAGAACAGCTAGAGTAATGAAAGAAAAATATCCAATTGAAATGATGGAAAGAGCCGTAAAAGGAATGCTTCCACATAACCGTTTAGGAAGACAAATGTATAAAAAATTATTTGTATATGAAGGAGAAACTCATAATCAACAAGCTCAAAAACCTGTTGTGATTGAGTTAAAGTAGGAGGGTAATATGGCAAAAGATAAAATTTATACTGGAACTGGTAGAAGAAAAACTAGTGTTGCTAGAGTAAAATTAATTCCAGGAAAAGGTAAAGTAACAATCAATGGTAAAGATGTACATGAATATTTACCATATGAAACTCTTATTATGGATTTAATGCAACCATTAGTTCTTACAAATACAAACGAAATTTTCGATGTTGAAGTAAATGTAACTGGTGGAGGATTCTCAGGACAAACTGGAGCAATTCGTTTAGGTATTACTAGAGCATTATTAAGTTATGATTCAACAACTGCTAAAGATTCTGAAAACAGTTTTAGAAAACCATTAAAAGCAGCTGGATTTATTACTCGTGACGCTCGTAAGAAAGAACGTAAAAAACCAGGTTTAAAGAAAGCACGTCGTGCACCACAATTCTCAAAACGTTAGGATATTGGATAAGAAAAGAGACTATTTCAAAGATAGCCTCTTTTTTCTATAAAAAAACTACTAAATAGTAGCTATAAAAATAAGTCATTATTAAATGGTTTCATAATTTGAGTTTTAGAAGAAGAATCAATAATATAAAAGTCTCTAATGCCATTATCTTTGATAATACTAATTTCTTCAGAAGCAATATTGTAACAATGAGTGATTCTATTAATAGCAGAATTAGTTAAATCAACATCACGAACTCTTTCCTCTAAGTTAGTATGATACAATCCCATTAATTTACCCTCCTTTTAACGAACATAAAAATAATGATAGCATAATTAGAACTAGAAACAGAATAAAATTTGCTGAAACGTCAATTTTTGCTAGAAAATGGAAATATTTATTTAAAAAAATGTCAAAAATTAGCAGAATTTCACAAAATCTATACTAATAATTTTATGATAAACAAAAAAATATGCATATACTTTACCAGGTGATAAAATGACTATTAGAAAATACAGTATACTAATTATTCTTCTTTTTCTAATTAGTATTTCTCTTTTTTCAAAAGTAAAAGCCATTCATAACGACTTGCCATTATTCGGAAAAGTAATCTTTGTCGATCCAGGTCATGGTGGTAGAGACCCAGGAACTAGTTATGGAAAAATAGAAGAAAAAGATATTGTTTTAGAAATATCGAAAGAACTAAGAAATCAGTTAATGAAACAAGGTGCTATTGTATATATGACTAGAGAAAGCGATGAGGATTTATCTAGTAAATGGGACGAAAGAAAAAAAAGAGGCGACTTGTATCGTCGTATTTTAATGTATAAAAAATACCAAGCAGATTTATATCTTTCTATTCATATTAACTACTACAGTGATACTACCGAATATGGAGCTGAAGTTTTATATAATGGTATTAATCCACAAAATAAAATCTTTGGTACCATCTTAATGAATAATTTTAAAACAGCACTAGGTTCTAAAAGAAAATTAAAGAAAACAGACCTATATATGTACAGAAACACAACAGTACCAGGCGTACTAATAGAATGTGGCTTCTTATCAAACCCCAACGAAAGGTATCTTATGCAAAAATCAAGTTATCAAAAAAAGCTATCGAAAATTATTACCGATAGCGTCATTACTTATTTTCAAAATTAATCTTTTCAATATAAGTATTAGGATAATAATGATTAATAATCTCACGATAACTATACCCAGCCCTAGCCATAGCTTCAGCACCATATTTACTTAACCCAAGACCATGTCCATGTCCATGAGTCGTGAAAGTAGTATATTGTTTATCAACAGTAACTGTAAAATCATTAGAATCAAGACCTAGACGATTACTAAGAATTAGTCCGTCAAACACCTTGTCACCAAATTGAACATACTTTACTCTATGTCCAATAGTTTTCATTAAAATCTCTACCTTCATACCTTCTTCTATCTTGATATTAAGCAATTTACTAAGATAATCATTAGGTATAATTCTACGACTAACCTTATCTTTATCAATGTCCCAATTACTACTAACACTAGTTAAGTAGGGGTAAGCTAACTTTAAAACATTCCTAGAATCTTCTGTCTGTCCATTACTAGATAAATGATAATAAGCATCAATATAATCACCATCAAATTTAATAACTTCATTATCAGTATCACGAATAGCCTTTAATATTTTACTACGATAATTATCATAATTATTTCCCCATATTTCCTTTAAATAATGATTATCTCTATAAATTTGAGTAGAATTAAAATTTTTAATTGGTAAATTATTTTTAAGTCTTTTAAGAGCATAAGTACGAGCAATTACAGCCTGAGCTTTTAAACTTTCTTCCTTAAAAATAGCTGGCATCTCCCCACTTACTACTCCAAAAATATATTCATTTAACTTCAACTTTTCAATTAAACCATTACTCTTTTCCATATCAATTAACTTATCACTACTATTGGCATCAATTACTTCTACCAAACGATTATAACTAAAATCATAATCACTGATATCAATCATACCAATAATAATTCCATTTTTCACAAAACATACTTTGTTACCAGAAAAAGAAATTCCCATTCTTTCCATATATTTTTTAACCTTTAAATAAATGTTATCTTTATCTTTTTTATAATCCATACTACCAAACTCAAAATTATTATCAACATAAAGATATAATACCTTATTACCCTCATCATTAATTAGTAAATATTTATAAAACATAGTATCACCCAATACTATTATTGGAAAAAAATAAACTTTTCATACCAGAAAAAAAGAACTAAAATTCAAAATATTTAAGTTCTCTAACCTTATCACAATCTTTACCAGTTTCATAACTAAGATTGCCAACTACCTTTTTTAAATTAATTTTTTTATCATAATATAGGTACTGATTAATTTCTTGAATCATATAACTAGTCTTTCCTAATGCCTTAGTATAAAGTTCTAAAATAGATTCATTACTCTTAGTACGTTTATCAGTAGGATTATACCATCTTTTATGCTCTAAATTAAGAAAAGTCTTTTTTCCTTTTTTAGAAATATGATAAGAAAGAGGTACCTTTCTAAGAAAAGATTTAGGAGATATGAAGTCTACCAAACCATAAAAAGCTTTTTTGTAACCAATTGGATCATAACGAAAAACACGATAAAAAAACTTCATTTGCTTCATAGCTTTAAAATAATATTCATGAAAATTATGAATATGAAAAACTTCTTGATAAGTAAAGTCCATAACTTCTATCAATTCTTTATCAAAAGAATCTACATTAAAACAAAATTGATAACACTTAAACTTATGAGGATTCATTCCTTCTCTAATCGTCAATAAATAATTATCGAAGTAAGATTCCATTTCATTATGCAAATGATTATACTTATAAGTCTCTTTATTTTTTTTATTAAAATTACCTGTTTTATAAATAATAAAAGGGTGCACTGTACTATCTAAAACATAATGAGATAACATACCATATAAATAAGCCATTACTTGTGGATTATATTGATGATCGTTATACTTAATATAATTAATCAAAGTAGAAAAAAACTCATAAGTCTTAATCTTTTGTGAACGATAGCCAAATTCTCTAATTTTTTTTCCTTTTTTAAAATTCGTAATATTATAAAAAAATAAAACATCAGTGTTTTGTGCAAAAAATTTTAAATCTTCCTTATAGTCAACTAATAATTCTTTACTTCGAATACTAAGTTTATCATATAAATCAAGGCTAAAATAAGCGTGCGTAATTGTACCAGCCATAATACCCTCCTAGTAATATTATTCTACCATAATTTTTCACATTTTTTTCATATATTTTACACAATTAATGTGCTATAATTTATGCTAGGTGAGAACAATGGGAATCAAAGAGTTTAAAAATCTAGAAGAACAAATTATGATAATGGAATATAAAGGAATGGAAATTCCAGATAAAGAATATGCCAAAGAAATCCTATTAAGAGAAAATTATTTCTTTTTAAATGGATATCGTCACCTATTTCTAAAATCAACAACCGAAAAGCATTTTTTACCAGGTACTACTTTTGATGAAATGTATAGCTTATTTTTATTTGATAGAGCATTCCGTAATATTATTTTTAAAAACTTATTAGTAATTGAAAATAATATAAAGTCTATTATTTCTTATCAATTATCAAAGAAATACGGATACAAGGAACATGAATATTTAAAGCCTAAGAATTTTACAACAGCTCCTGATAAATCAAGACAAGTTCAAGATTTAATCAAAAAAATGAAAAGACAAGTAAGAGTAAATGCACCTCAACACAGTGCCACTAGCCATTATGTAAATAATTATGGTTATATTCCATTATGGATTTTAGTAAAAGTATTATCTTTTGGTATTGTTGGTGAATTATATTCCATACTAAAGAAAGAGGACCAAAAAATTATTGCAGATATCTATAATTTAGATATTGATACTTTAACTATGTATCTGCCTATTTTATCAAATTATCGTAATTTATGTGCTCATGAAGATATTGTGTTTGAAAATCATACGCAAAGAGCAATCAACGATACCATTTACCATAGTATGCTAGGTATTAATAAAATGGACGGAGAATATATTTATGGTAAGAATGATATTTTTGCCTTAATTATTATTATGAAAGAAATGCTTCAAGATAATGAATTTAAAGATATGACTCTAGAAATTGAACATATTATTAAAAATTTAGAGTACAATTTGAAAACAATTCCGATTGGAAAAGTATTAGATCGAATGGGATTTCCAGAAAATTGGCAACAAATAGCAAATATTACAAAGAAGGTGGAAGAATGAGAGGAAAAATAATATCACTTATTACAGTGTTAACAGCATTTTTACTAGGTGGTGGTACCATGTATTACTTTGTAGAAGCAAATGGTGAAAAAGATGCTGGAACAATTTTAAAAACTACCACAAATACAACAGGTGTTATTAAATGTAGTAATGACATCACAATTGATGAAACTGGAATTTCAACAGCAGTAGGTGAAATCTATGATGCAACAGTAACTATTCAAAACTATCAAAATGGAAAACTATCATCATCTGGAAGTGGTTTTATTTATAAAAAAGATGATAAATATGGTTATATAATGACAAATCATCATGTAATAGAAGGTGCAAGTAAAGTTATTGTTACTTTATCAAATGATGACCAAGTAGAAGGAGAGGTAACTGGAAGTGACAAGTATCTAGATTTAGCTGTTGTTAAAATTGATGCATCTCATGTAACACAAGTAGCTAAAACTGGTACTAGTCAAAGTTCTAATGTAGGAGATACTGTTTTTACAGTTGGTTCCCCAGTTGGTTATGAATATCGTGGAACAGTAACGAGAGGAACTTTATCTGGTAAAAATAGAATGGTAGAAGTAAGTATAGCATCAACGAATGACTTCGTAATGCAGGTACTACAAATTGATGCTGCTATTAATCCAGGAAATAGTGGTGGACCATTAGTAAATATAAAAGGAGAAGTAATTGGCATTAATTCCTTAAAATTAGTAGAAGATGAAATAGAAGGTATGGGATTCGCAATTCCTATTGAATATGCTATGAATTATGTTGATGAATTAGAAAAAGGAAACAAAATTGAAAGACCATTAATTGGAATCACAATGTTAAATGCTACAGATAGTTATCGCTTATATCAAAATGGCGTAATGCTTGATGATGATATTGACGAAGGTGTTGTAGTAATTAGTGTTAGCAAAAATAGTGGTGCTGATAAAGCAGGACTTAAAAAAGGTGATGTTATTCTAGCAGTAAATGGTGAAAAAGTATCAAATGCCGCATATTTAAAATATGAACTTTATAAATGTAATGTTGGTGATACAATTGAAGTAACCTATATGAGAAATGGTAAAACAGCCAAAACTAAAGTAACACTTACCAAAATAGAAGAATAATGAAAAAGCCAGATATGGTTTTTTTCTTTATATTATTTACTTATTTACTTAACAGAAGAAAATATTGTATAATAATGTTGAAATCAAATAGAAGTGGAGAGATAACATGAAAAAATTAAAAAGTTTATTAGCTATTTTGTTAGTAGTAGTAACGATGCTACCATTTACTGCAAATGCTGAAGTAGAGGTGGAAAAACCAAAAACTGATAAAGAACCAGTAAAGGTATATGTATTCCGTGGTGAAACTTGTAGTTACTGTAAAGCAGCTTTAGAGTGGTTTAATAGCATCAAAGAAGAATATGGAGACTATTTTGAATTAGTAACTTATGAAGTATGGAATAATTCTGAAAATGCAGAGTTAATGCAAAAAGTAGCTTCTCATATGGGAGATACTGCAAATGGTGTTCCTTATATTATTGTTGGAAAATATACTTATCCAAATGGCTTTGGTGCTGATACTAAATTAAGTGATAATTCTGATAAAACAATGGGAGATCAATTAATAGAAAGAATCTTAGAAATTTACCAAAGTGATAATCGTTATGATGTTATGGAAGATTTAAATAATAAAAAAGATTATAGTGCTGTAGTAGCAACAGGAGCTATTATCATTATAGCTGGTTTAGCAGTAGTAGCTATTGTTTCTAGAAAGCAAAACCAATAATTAAGGATTATAATTGATAATGAAAATTTAATAAAGCTATTAGGAAATGAATCATGAGTAGTTTCTAGATAGCTTTTTTAATTGTATAAAAATATATAATGAAATTGTTTCTAATAGGTAACTAATTTTTAAAATGATTTAAATTTAAAAACACTTTATGTTTCTTCTCATAAACTATTATGAGGAGGAATATAAATGGGAGATTATAAAATAATTGTTGATGCTGGTCATGGTGGAGAAGATCCAGGTGCAGTAAGTGGCAATTTAAAAGAAAAAGATTTTAACTTAAAAGCTGCTAATTATATGTATAATCGCTTTAAGGAATTAGGGGTACCAGTAGCAATTACTAGAGATAGTGATGTTACTTTAACTAGGCAAGAAAGATTAAATACAATGACTAATACCTTTGGAACTAGCCCTAATGTAATAATACTTGCTAATCACATAAATTCCGGAGGTGGCGAGTTTACTTACCATTACATAATTTGATTGGGTATTAAGACGGCTGTATTAAACGATTGAGTTAGATAGTATAAATTTATCTAAAAAGATATTAAATACTGTAAAAATAGTGTTTATTTGAGGAATAAATACTATTTTTTTGCTTTTTAACTAAAATAACATTAAATTGTCCTGAAAATACTGAAAAAAATGTCGAAATATGGTAATATATGTTTATAAGGATGAGCAGTATTTAATCTTTTTAAGATGGATACTGCTTATTTTTTTCGAAGTGAGGTGTTATAAATATGAAAAAATTATTTTCTAAAAAAGAAGCATTACAAAGTGAAGATGAAATATTTTTTTCATTAGCTCCACGTGATGATGTTGATGAAAAAAATACATATTTTGATAGTTTTATGCAAGCTCTTAAACATAAAAGTAAAATAATTGCATTTACAGGAAGATATGGAATTGGTAAAACTAGCGTAATAAATTCAATATTAAAAAAATTAGATGGTGATTATAAAAGTATAAGAATATCTTTGGGCAACTATAAACAAGCTACAGGTGATGAAACTGACATTGATACCAATGAAATAGAAACAAAAATATTACAACAAATAATTTATACGATTGATGAAAATAAATTACCAATGTCTAGATTTAAAAGAATTAAATATATTAGTGGATTAAAAAAAACCATATTAGCAATAATTTCCTGCCTTATAATGTTTACTATCAATCTTTATTTTCCAAAGGTTTATGAGATTATTCTTACTCCGTTTTATAATGTAGTTTATCAATATTTTTCTGATAATTTTATTTTTTTGTTTTGTTATTTTTATTTTATAATTATATTTCTATGTATATATAAATTGATTAGTATAATTCAAGTTACTATAAACACTTTAGAGTTAAAATATAAGGATTTAGAAATTACATTTTCAAACAATGATGATAGGTCGATATTTAATAAATATTTAGATGAAATAGTATATTTTTTTAAACAAACAAAAACTAGAATTCTTATTATAGAAGACTTAGATAGATATGAAAAAGTATCTTTAGAAATATTTAAAAAATTGAAAGAACTTAATTTTATGTTAAATTCTAATGAAACTATATTTAAAAATGGTGGTGTGATTTTTATTTATGCTTTGAGGGATGACTTGTTTTTAAATCCAAAAGATAGAGTAAAATTTTTTGATAATATAATACCTGTTGTTTCAAAATTTTCAGGTCAAAATGCTAAACAATACATAATGGAACTATATAATAAAATAAAAGATAAATATAAATTAACAATTAATGAAAATTTATTTAGCATATTAAGTTTGCATATACAAGATAGAAGATTATTAAATAATATTTTTATGGAATTTAAAACTTATATTGATGTTTTAAAAGATAATCAAGATATTGATTATACACAACTATTTGCTATTATTAGCTATAAAAATATTAAACCTTCAGATTTTGATAAAAGATTAGAATATGATGGCGATTTATATAATATCTTTAATTTAAAAAAAGAATTTGTAAAAATATTAATCGGTGAATTAATAGAAAAAAATGATCAAATTGCTAGAGAAATAAATGATGCGAAAAATCAAAAAATTAAGGATTTGAAAGATTTAAAAAAATCATTTTTGTTAGATGTTTTAAAAAATGAATATTCAAGCAATTACGTAAATAGAGTGAAAATTTATATAGGCGATGAAGAATTATCACTAGATGGATTTATTAATTGTGAAATAAATGTTGAAAGTTTACAAAATAAAGATATATGTTATAATTTTCCTGGTTATAGTTCGAAGTCTGTTGAACTAAAAATTAAAGATGAATTTTTAAATAAAGTACAAAAATTAAATTATGATTTTGAAAAAATGGAAGAAAAAATTAATTCGAATAAAAAGTTAATAGAAAAGTATAATGCAATGTCTATGGAAGAAATATTAAATTTGGATAATATAAGCGAGTTGTTAAATAATGATGATAATTATAAAGAACTATTGAAAAATAAAATTTTAATTTCCTTGGTAAAGAATGGTTATATTAAAGAAAATTATGAAAAAAATTTGTCATACTTTAAGTCGGGGGATTTAACCCAAGAAGATTATTCATTTTTAATAATGGTTGATACTAATGAAAAAACACAATTTGACTATAAAGTGAAAAATATAGAAAAAATTGTAGAAATTATTCAGGTAAAAGATTTTAAGCAAGAATCAGTTTTAAACCATTATGTATGTGATTATTTAATAAATACTGATTCATCTCTTAAGCAACAAAATTTTTACTTACAATTTAATCAAATGAGTATATATAAGTTAAAATTTTTAGATAGTTATTGTAACTATAACGAAATAAATTTTATAAAATTGTTAAAAAAGATATTTAGTGATGAATTATTTTTGTTTTTCCTAAATAATTCAGAAGTTATAACGGATAAAAATAAATGGTTAAAATTAATATTAGAAAATATTAGATTCGATTTAAAAGAGGCTTGTTGTATAGAACTAAAAGGATTTTTAGAACAAAATATTAAATTTTTAAATCAAATAAATATAAATGAAGTAAGTACTTTTAATATTAATTATTTGAAACCGTCCATTGAAAAATATGATGAAATAGCAGTCTCAGTTATAGAATTGTTTTACAGTAATGGATTGTATGTGCCAAATAAATCATTTTATGATAAATTAATAGACTTATTTGAAATTGATAATTTATATAAAGATTGTGATGTAATAAACATGCTGTTTGAAAACGATAATTTTGCTGGATTTAAAAAGAAACTAATTAAATCAAAACAATTTATTGAATTTTATAATAGCTTTAAATTATATGATAGTAATGAGTTAAATATCTTAAAAGCTGTTAATGATGATGATCTAGATAAAAAAGAAAAACTTTTAATATTAGAAAAAGAAAATGAAAAAATTACTAATATTAGTGATATTGATGATACTGTATTATGGAAAGAAATTATTACTGGAAATTATGTTAAGATATCCATGAAAAATATTTTATGCTATTATAATGAGATTGAAGAAATAGATGAGATATTACAGAAAATGATATCTGAAATAGGTGATGATTATAATACAATTGATGATGATAAATTCAAAGAATTTGAGTCAAAATTATTATACTCTAATTCAAACTCGCTAATTAATTATAAAATTATAGCTAGTAAATATGATTATCAAATTTCTTCGTTTGATAATGATTTAGAAATAAATGAAGAATTGGTTGAAGAATTAATCGATATTAATAAGGTGGATTTAAACATTGATACATATAATTATTTATTCAAAAAAAATATAATTCTATTATCTAAATTAGTGATTAATAAATATGATGATTTCTTAAATATTAAAAATGATATTGAACATGATAAATTTATAATCGATGAAATAATAAATAGCAATATTGAAGTTAATAAGAAAATACAATTATTAGATGTTATTGATATATCAAAAATTTCAAAAAAAGAATTATCTCATTTAATAAATGAAATAATGAAGCATAATATTTTCCTAAATGATGCTATTGTTAGTAAGCTGTTTTTAAATTTAGAAATAAGTGATAAAATCACATATTTTATCTATTTACATAAATCTAATTCAACAAATATCAAATATCTATATGAAATAGATGATAAAATAGGTAAAATACGAAATGGTATGACTACTTCATTATCATTTAAATATGATGATTTTGTTTATAGACTAATGAAATATTTAAAATCAGCTAAAATTATAAATAGTTGTGATATAAAAAAGAACAAAATTCGTGTGACATATAATAAGTCAAAAATTTAATTAATTAGTATATTTAGAATGAACATTGAAACGTATTTTTGAAATTGTAGATTTTTAAACAAATTTATATAATAATAAAAAAATCAATTGATAAAAAAACAAAGTATATTGTAATAAGTATATGATATAATTATATATGGTTAGGAGGTTTAAATTATGAGTGAAAAAGATTTAGATTCAAGTGTTAATGAATATGAAGAACAATATAAATCTAGTAATTACACAAAACAATTACAATGGGATATGGCTATTGGATTACAAGAAGTAGATAATTTAAAACCTTCTAAATACTTAGAAAAATTATTGGAAGAAGAAGTACAAGGTAATTTAACTATTGAAGAAGTAGAAAAAGAACTTAGAGAATATTATATTGAAAAAGAAAATAAAAACGAAGTTAATCGTAATGAATTAGAATGTGATTTTGTATCTGCTAGAATAGTTGAATTATTAAATAAAAATAATTTTGATTTATCAGTTGATTATTTAAAATATATTCATAAATTTTTATTTCAAGATGTTTATGAGTTTGCTGGTGAATTTAGAAAAATAGATTTTTCTAAACATGAAAAAATACTTAATAATGATTCTGTTGCATACGGAGATTGTACTACTTTAAATCAATCACTAGAATATGATATATCAAAAGAAAAAGATAAAAACTATAAAGAAATGAATATAGTCGAAGTTATTAATAATATAACTAAATTTTCTTCTAATATATGGCAAGTACATCCTTTTAGAGAAGGTAATACTAGAACAACTATTTTATTTATTGAAAAGTATTTAATTAGTTTAGGCTATAACGTAGATAATAGTTTATTTAAAAATAAATCAGTTTATTTTAGAAATGCTTTAGTAAGAAGTAATTATTTCAATAATTATTTGAATATAAAAGAAGATAATAGTTATTTAATTAAATTTTATGAAAATTTGTTATTAGGTAAAAATAATAATTTACATTCAAAAGATTTAATTATAGAAGAATTGTTTGATAAAAAGTAATTAATCTATTTAGATATATTAGTTATGCGGGGAAAAAGTATAATTAACTTTTGCAAGGACACTGTCAATTTTGATGGAGCCCTATTTTTCTTTTTCTAAGAAAATAGAATCTGTTAAAAAATATAAGTATGATATAATAGTATATAGAAAAGGAGATGAATTCCTATGAAATGTACTTTAATGAATAAAAATAAAGAAGTAATGCTGACAGAATATGATTCTGCAACGGGAGTATTTACAAATATTTATGATGTTTATAATATTGATTATGCTCCATATATTTTAAAAAGTTTTTATAAAAACGAAGATGTTAATGATACTTCTTTAAGAACCAATTTAAGTGAATGGTTTAAAGGAAGAGGAATACCATCTTGGAGAGATAAGCTAGACTTATTACTACATAGACTTAATATTAATGCCCCATGTGAATTATTAGATAAAGCCTTTGGATTATCTTTATCAGATCAGTATTGGTTAAAACCAGTAGATTCTAATATTAAATATGAAGATATTAATTTCTTTGATAATGACTTTGATTATGCTGAATTTATGGAAGCATCACTTTCTAAAAACAGTAAGATGATTCATAATGCAACATCATTAAAAACGCCTAATAATACTACAGATGGTATGTTAAAAAAAGCTTGGATTATTGAAGATGGTACAAGATATTTATTAAAAGGTGGATATAAGAATGAAACATTACAACCATTTAATGAAGTATTAGCAAGTGAAATATGTAAAAGACTAGGCTTTGATCATGTAGAATATACACTAGATACTTATAAAGATATGGTTGTATCAAAATGTCCTTGTTTCATAACAAAAGATACAGAACTAATTACTTGTAATCAAATAAGAAATGATATGAAAAAGCATAATAGTATAGAGAACTATGAAGAATATATTAAAAAACTAGAATCTGAAGGAATTAAAGATGCAAGAGAAAAAATAGAAAATATGTATATTTTAGATTTTCTAATTATGAATGAAGATAGACATCTTAATAATTTTGGAATAATAAGAGATGTTAATACTTTAAAATGGTTAGATGTAGCGCCAATATTTGATAATGGTCAAAGTTTAAATATTGAATACTATGATGAAGAAGAAATGCATATTATTGGTGATGGTAAATTATTTTATGAAGTTAAACCATTTGATGAAATAATTGAAGTAATAAAAGATATAAAAAGAATTGATATAAGTAAATTAGAAGATATTTCTGAATGGTTTGATAATTTATTACATGAATATCAGGATATAACAGGATATTCAGATAATAGAATTAATAAACTATGTATTTTATTAAATAGACAGATAAATAAATTGAAGAAATTAATAGAAAATAGTTAGTGTTTAAGATTAATTTACTTTAATGGAAATTTAAAAAACATTTTATGAATATTAAATTTTATTCTTGAGAGAAATTTAATATTATACGCGAGCAAATTATATTTTTCTATTGATTTACTTAAATATAAATGAAATATCAAAAAAACATGGTATAATTATTTTGGAGGTCATACTATGTTTCATGAACTTATTAAACAAAAAATGTATGAATGGTATCAATCTGATGATTGTAAAATAAATGGTATTATTGATTATATTGAAAAAAAAGGTAAAATGAGAGATGCTCAAATAGAAGCTATAAAATTGTACTTATATTTTAAAATACACTGTAAAAATTTACCACTTTCAACCTTATTCAATCAGGGATACTTTTTAAGAAATGTTAATATAGATGATTTATTGTTATCAAAAAAATTCAGAGATTTTTTGTATGATAATAATTCAGCTAGACAATTATATGAGATTGCTATTTCAAGTGATAAATATAAATCACTAAAAAAAGAAATAGAAGATAAATATGATGTTCTTGATTTTGAGAAAATATTTGAGGATATTTTTCATAATATAGATTATGCTAATTATATTTATTCTTTACCTATGGGAGCAGGTAAAACATATTTAATGTCAGCCTTTATGTATTTAGATTTATATTTTGCACAAAATGAGCCATATAATAAAGCTTTTGCTCATAACTTTATTGTTTTAGCACCTAGTGGATTAAAATCATCAATTATTCCAAGTTTAAAAAATATTAAAAATTTTGATGTTTCATGGATATTACCAGAACCATCAGCAACTAATCTAAAAAAATTAATTAGATATGAAATTTTAGATGAAGTAAAAACTAATATGAAAAGTAATAAAATTAAAAACCCTAATGTATTAAAAATAGCTCAATACCAACCGTATAAAGATATGTTCGGCGTTGTATTCTTAACTAATGCTGAAAAGGTTATTCTAGATAAAATTAAAGTATCAGCAAACCAAATGTACTTTGATTTTGAGGCTTCTGATGTAGGTTATAAGATTGCTAATGAATTAAGAGACACAATTGGAAAAATACCTAATAAAGCTATATTTATTGACGAAGTACATCACGTGGCGAGCGAAGATATAAAACTTAATCAAGTTGTTTCACAATGGACTATAAATAGAAATGTGTGTGAGGTTGTCGGTTTTTCTGGAACGCCATATCTTGATTCGAAAGAAAAGATAAAAATATCTAATTCCTTATCTATAGAAAATGAAGATATTTCTAATACAATATATTATTATCCCCTTGTAAAAGGTATAGACAATTTTTTAAAGAAACCTAAAATAGTAGCTTCATCAGATAATAATAGTTTAAATATCATCAAAGAAGGATTAGATGAATTCTTTAAAAAGTATAAGGATGTAACTTATGATGGCTTAACTAGCAAAATAGCTATATATAGTGGAAAAATTGAAACTTTAGAAGAGTATGTATATCCTTTCGTTGCTGAGTATGTTTCTAACTTAGGAATCAATCCAAATGAAGTTATTTTAAAATATCATGGAGGTAATAAAAATTATTCTTTACCTAGTGAAAATGAATTAGAGTTTGCTTCTTTAAATACTAAATTATCTAAGAAAAGAATTATATTATTAGTTGGTATTGGAAAAGAAGGATGGGATTGTTCAAGTTTAACTGGAGTTATATTATCTCAAAAAGGATGTTGTCCTAAAAAGATGATTCTTCAAACAACATGTAGATGTTTAAGACAAGTTATAAAAGATGAAAAAGAATCAGCATTAATATATTTAAATTCAGATAATGAAAAAGAATTATCTAATCAATTAAAAAAGAATCAACATATAACTATAAAAGAATTTGAATCAGGTGTAACTAGTAATAAAAATATAATATCAAGAGTAAATAGAATGGATAAACTTGCAATACCTACTATTGAATATTACAAATTAAATGTTAGATATGAAGAAGAAATAAAAGAAAAAGCAAAAACTTCTAGAGATTTAAAAAGAATTCTTTCCAACGATAAAGTCAAAGAAAACATCTATTTAAAAGAAATTGATTTAGAAGGAAATGTAATTGATAAAAATATCAATGATATTGTATATGGTGAAAAAACTAATTTTAGAAAATGGCTACTAAATATTTCAAAAGAAAGTTTTGGTTTTATTACTTTATCAGATTTAAAAGAATATGAAAAAGAATTAAAAAATATATATGATAAAATTACTATTAATAATTCTCTTAATATGACTTATAATCATAAACTAATCAATTCATTGATTAGAACTTCATTCTACGATAAAAGAAAACTTACTACTATTAAAGAAGAAATACCTGAATCAGCTAGTATTCTTTCAATTAAAGACATTCCATCTATTGAATGTGAAAATATAGAATTGCAATATCCAAATGATATTATAGTTAAAGAAATATTAGATAAAGATAATGGTATCAATAATAAGATTGATTTAGCTTCTTTATCTAAGGAAGAATTGATAAATTTAGCTAAGACAAATCCAGAAGCACTTACTGGCAGTGCAAAAGATGAATCACCTGAATTATCTCTTTGTAACAGGACTTTTCATTATATACCTTATGTATTTAATCAAAGTAAATTTGAAAAGAATTTTATGAGTGATTTATTAAGATTAAACAGATTTAAATCAAGTGATTTAGAAGTTTATTATAATGGTGACCATAATATATCTTCGTTTAGAATTGAATGCTTTAAAACAGAAGATATAAAAACTAAAAAGATTGGATTATACACCCCTGATTTCCTAGTTATTGAGAGAAAAGATAATAAAATAAATAAAGTTTTAATAATAGAAACTAAAGGTCAAGGATTCAGAAGTCAACAAGAATTTATAGATAGAAAAAATTATATAGAAAAAGAATTTGTTCCATTTAATAATAAAAAACTTGGTTATAAGAAATTTGATTATCTATATATAGAAGATACATTGAAAGAAAATGAAATATCTGATATTTTAAATAATAAAATACATGAATTTTTTAAGGAGGGAAAATAATGGCAGTAAAGTATGTCCCATATTTTAAAGATACTATTAGTGGTCAAGCTATTCTTGATAACTTTACTAGAACTAAAAGAATTTTAAAATATGCTGATAATGATAAAGTAAATGAAAAAATCAAAAGAGGTTTACCACTATATGAAACTGAAATGACTGAAATTGTTGGAGATGAATCTGATAATTTAGTAATCAGAGGAGAATGTTTATCTGCATGTGCATATTTAAAGGATAATGATATTAAAGTTGATTTAGTATATATAGACCCTCCTTTTGCTAGTGGTGCTGATTATGCTAAAAAAGTATATATAAGAAGAAATCCTAAGGTTGCAGAAGCGATAAAACAAGCTGAATCTACATTGGAAGATGAAGAATTAAAGTCATTCGAAGAAAAGATGTATGGAGATATTTGGAACAAAGAATCTTATCTAAATTGGATGTATGAAAATCTTATTGCAATTAAATCTATTATGAGTGACACTGCTTCTATTTATGTACATCTAGATTATCATGTTGGACACTATGTTAAAATTTTATTGGATGAAATATTTGGAGAAGATAATTTTATTAACGAAATAATATGGAACTATGGGACTTATATAGGTCAAACGACTAATAATTTTCCAAGAAAACATGATACTTTATTTTTGTATGGAAATTCAAATATTCATACATTTAATATGATAAGAGATAATAAGTTAGATAATGATGCTAATTATAAAAGATGGAAAAAATATTTTAATAGTAAAAATCAAATTTTAGGAGATAATTATCCAAAAGATGATTCAAAGTTTAGTGGATACGTAAATAGATTTAAAAAAGAACATGGAAGATTACCATTTAATAAAGATGATATTGTATTAGAAATATCTGGAAAAGTTATTGACGATGTTTGGTATATTCAATCAGTTAATCCATTTGCAAATGAAAGATTAGATTATGCTACACAAAAGCCAGAAGAATTATTAGATAGAATCATAGAAGCTTCCTCTAAACAAAATATGATTGTTGCTGATTTCTTTGGTGGGTCGGGAGTAACAGCTAAAGTTGCTAATGACTTAGGTCGTAAATTTATTCATTGTGATGTTGGAGTAAATAGTGTTGAAACCACAAGGGATAGATTATTAGCTTCAGGAGCTTCATTTAAAATGTTAAATATAAAAGATGGAGTTAATTTGTATAGAAATCCTGTTCAAACAATGGATAAGATAAATTCATTAATTCCTGGATTAGTTAATGAAGATAGTATTGATGAATTCTGGGAAGGTGTAATCAATGATACTACCCTAGGAAAAATACCTGTATATATTCCTAATTTAATGGATTCATCTACTAAAATATTAGATGTTGTTTTAATTAACAAAATAGTAAATCAAGAAATAATTAAATTGGATGATTCTATTAAGAAAGTAATAATATATTATATAGATATAATTGATAGAAAAGAAATTGATGAATTTATAAATGATAATTTAAAAGTAGATGTTGAAATAGAACTTAGAGATTTGAAAGAAATATTGGATGAAACAATAGTTGATGATTCTGTTGAATATCATATTGATAATAATGAGTTAGAAATTGATTCATTCACTAGTGATAGATTGATAAGAAAAATAGATGAATATAACGAGAAAATACAATCACAATCACTTGCTAGTGGCAAGAATGTTAAGCTTATTGAAATAAGTGATGAAGGGCTTGAGTTAATAGAAATGATATCCTTAGATTGCACTTCAGATGACGGTATATGGCATAGTGATGAAGAAATTAAAATTGATAAACTAGGTTATGTAATTAATAAAGGAGTTAAAACTGATGTTTTTTGGGATGGAAAAATTTCTTTTGAAAGAAAACCATTGCGAATAAAAATAAGAAATATTTCTGGAGATGAATCAATAACAAAATTATAATATATTGAATAAAATTAATCTTAATTTATTAGCATAATTTTGCATCGAAAAGCACAAAAAAGCATCGGATATTCATTGACTTATAAAAGTCAAGTGGTAAAATATAGTAAAATGAAATAATTATGCAAAGAGGACTTAGGTCTTCTTTTTTTCATTTTAAGGAGGTGGTCATTATGAGCTATCATCCTATTAATTTTTATATTTTTATAATAATAGGATGAACTAATAAGAATTAAAATTAAGAGAAATAAAGGAGATATTTAGTAATCATCCTTTATATGAACCTACAAAGCAGGATGAATTTCGTAAGTACGAAATAAGAATAGCACCATAACAGTTCCTTATATTATAAGGATTTTTTTGTTTGTGGTGCTATCTTCTTATCCTGCTTTAATTAAAAACAATAAAAATAATGGACAATCATCCTATTTAGGAAGGAGGGATAGTTTGAGGATATTTAAATTATATTTACCAATTAATTTATTCAATAGCATAAAATTAATGTCTAAATTTTATAGAGTATCTATTTCTAAAATGATGACAGAGTTATTAGAAAGAGGATACTTAGAAATACTAAAGACAAACACGAAAGAAGAGTAATAAATGGATTATGATAAATACGTAAAAATACCATGGTTTATAATTTTAGATAGAAATATATGTGTTGGTAACAAACTTTTATATGGAATAATTATGCTTTTATCTCATAAAGAAGGTTACTGTTATGCTGATAATAAATACTTAGGAAATTATCTTGGAGTAGGTCCAAGAAGAATATCAAGCTTATTAAAAGAATTAGCAGATAATAATTACATTATTATGGAATATAAACATAAATTTCAAAGAAAAATTTATATTAATGAAGAAAAGTTTACATCTGACCTACCTGAAGATTTTTTCTAATGGGTTAGATGTTTTTTTAACACTCAAAGGACATATAGTTCAATAATAATATAATAAATATAATATCAAAATTAAATATAATAAATAATTCTAATAATATTATTAGTAATACTAATATAAAAAAGAAAGGAAGTAGATATATGTATGAAAAAAATTCAAAAATAATAAATATAAGCATAAATTTAAATAGGTGGTTTAATAATGGAAGGAGCTTATTTGAATAATATTTCATTTAAAGATCTTATTTTAAAATACTTAATCGAAGAGATAATTAAAGAACAAAAGGAGAATCATTTAACTAATGATTTGCAATAATTTTATTATGATGTTATCATTCATTTGTCTTAATACCCAATTAGGTAAAAAGGAGGTAAAATGAATAATAACTTAATTGGTAAAGATTTCAATACTGGAATCTATATAAGATTATCTCAAGAGGATAAAGATAAAAAATATGAATCTGATAGTGAAAGTGTAATTAATCAAAAAGAATTATTAAGGGGTTATGTAAATAGTAATAATTTTAATCTAGTTGGAGAGTATGTCGATGATGGTTTTTCTGGAACTGATTTTGAAAGACCTGGATTTCAAAAATTACTTGATGATATAAAGAACAAAAAGATAAATTGTGTAGTAGTAAAGGATCTATCAAGATTGGGTAGAGATCATGTTATGACTGGATATTATATGGAATCATTCTTTCCTGAAAATAATATTAGATTTATTTCAATACTTGAAGCTTATGATAGTTTTAAAAATCAAGCAAGTAATGATTCTTCAACTTTTATAATGGCTTGTAATGATTATTATAGTAAACAAAATTCAATTAAGATTAGAAATGTTTTAAATGAAAAAAGAAAAAATGGAAAATTTGTTGGAAGTTTACCATGCTTTGGTTATATGCGAGATCCAGAAGATAAAGGTCATTTAATTCCGGATCCTGTAACTGCTCCAATAGTAAAAAAGATATTTGAATGGAGAAAAAATGGAATAGGACCATCTAGAATTGCAACTATGTTAAATGAAAAAAGATATCCTACTCCTAGTGGTTACAAAGGAACAAAATATTCAACTAGGCTGATAAATAGAAATACTTGGAATATTTCTTCGATAAAGAAAATTTTATCAAATAGAATATACACTGGTGATATGATACAACATACACAAACAAAGGTTAATTACAAATCAAAGAAGAAAATAACGTTAGATAAAAGTTTGTGGATGGTAGTAGAGAATACACATGAACCATTAGTTAGTAAAGATACATTTGAATACATTTCTAAACTAATAAAACAAAATACAAAAGATGTACAACCAAAAAACAGAAGAGAGAAAAGGCTATTGGAAGGTAAGTTATTTTGCAAAGAATGTGGCAATAGACTTAGTGTTCTATATAGAAAAAATCATGATTATTGGACTGTTAATTGTAATAGGTATGCAAGAGATCCAATTAGAGAGCAATGTCAATCTCATTTTTTTCCATATAATTATCTAGAAGATCAAATAATGGAAAAATTTATTAAAGATATATCAATACAATTAAATAACTTAGATTTAAAAGAACTTAATAAGACAGTACAACGAGAAGTCGAAAAACAAACAAGAAATTTAGATAATAACATAAATAAGTTGTTAAGTGAAAAAGAAAGCATTACAAAGAGATTAACATCTTTATATGAAGATAAATATAATGAAGTTATTACTATTGATACTTATAAGGAGTTAGCCAAACCATACGAAGAAAAATTAAAAGAAATAAATCTAAGCATAGATAATAATCAAATGAGAAAATATGAAGTAAAATATAAATTAAATGAATTACCTGATTATACTAAAAAAATAAAGAAACTATTAGATTTAAATAAACCAAAAAAAGAATTAGTTCATTCACTGATAGATAGAATAGTTATTAATAAGTATAGAGTAATAACAATACAATATAGGTATGGAGTAATGCCTGATAATACTTTTACATATAAAAATTTAAATTTGGCTCGAAATCCTTATGGTAGAAAAGGAAAGAGTCAATATAATGAATAGATGCTTGATTTCTTCTTAATAGAATTTTTTAAATAATAATACCTTATTTGTTATATACACTTTTTCTATCAGATGTAAAATAATAAAACAAATAAAAAATATGATATAATGTTTCTGAGGTGATATAAATGAAACTTTATATTGAAACAAGAAATAAGTTTTTTAAAATTTCAATCATTATTTTGTTGATATCATTAATTACTATTTTAAAATTTAGAATTAATGAATTAGGGTATTTTTTATTAGGAATTTTTGCTAGTACATTGATAATAGCAATTCAATCAAATATGTCTGCAAAGGTGGAAGAAAGTAAGTTATTAATAGATATATTAAAGAAAATGAGAGATTTATGCTATAATTTTGATAAATTTAATACTTTTTCAGTTGATTTCTTTGCATTAGATTTTGAAAAAAGTTTTTTAGAATATAAAGAAAAAATAGAAACAATTTTTAATTTAAATAGTAAATTAGGGAATGTTTCTGATTTAAATAATAAAACAATGAAACATTTGAAGCCGATAAATGAAAGACTGATAAAATTACAACTAGATTTACATTTTATATTTAAGGAATTTGAAAATCAATCAAATAAAATGAAGATAATTTATTTTATGGAATTTTATAAAATTATAAAAGAGTTTAATTTTGAAAAGTTTCAAAAATCAATATCTACATTAGGATGGGAGATAGATTCTAGAGAATTTTATAAATCAGATTTTGATGATGATATTAATAATAAAATAAAAAATTTAGAATATGAAACCTCAATGCCTGTTTATAATAAAAGAATAGAGCAAAATAATGCCGTTGAATATAAGGCATTAAAAAGTAAATTTGAAAAATATATGAAGAAATAAATTATATAGGAGAGCTAACTTTGTGGTGGCGAAGGTGCTGAAGTTGTATACCCTCTGCGAAGTACAGATGTACTTGCTAGAAGTATTTTAGAAGCAATTGGGGAAGAAGGACAGATTATGAGAAAATACTATCAAAGAAGATTACCAGAAAATCCTTCTAAAGATTACTATTATATAATGCGTGAAACTCCTAACACCACATCTTTATTACTAGAATATGGTTTTATTGATAATCCCAATGATGTAGTAAAACTACAAAATTATCTATTAGATTATGTAGAAGCAGTTGTAAAAGCAGTTGCTAATTACATAGGGGTTCCATATATCGCGCCAGATGGAGCATTAGAAAACACCTATACCGTACAAAGTGGAGATACTTTATATAGCATAGCTAGAAGATTTAATTTAACAGTTGATGCCTTAAAAGCCTTAAATAATCTAACATCAAATAACTTATCAGTAGGTCAAGTATTAATAATAAGTGAAGACAATGATATTAAACCAGATCCAAGTGATGCAATAGTTTATACTGTAAAAAGTGGAGATACTCTTTATAAAATAGCAAATGAGTATGGAGTAACAGTCGCAGAAATAATGGAATTAAATAATCTAGGTACTACCGTTCTAACAGTAGGTGAGCAAATACTAATTCCAAATAAGAATCAAGATGCAACCACAACCTACACTGTAAAAAGTGGAGATAGTTTATATAAAATAGCAAATGAGTATGGAGTTACAGTAGATGAAATCATTACAGCTAACAATTTAAAATCAACAACATTACAGATAGGTCAAAAACTAGTAATTCCAACAGGAACTATTCAACCAACTCCAACACCAACTCCACCAAATAATAACTATATAACTTATACTGTAAAATCAGGAGATAGCTTATATAAAATAGCAAATAATTATAACACAACAGTAAATGCAATTAAAGAACTAAACAATTTAACATCAAATAATCTATCAATAGGTCAACAATTAAAAATACCATCATCTTCAAATAACACTAGTTATACAACCTATACTGTTAAAAAAGGGGATAGTCTTTGGTTAATAGCAAATAACTTTAATACCACAGTAGATAGTATTAAAAGACTTAATAATTTAACATCAAATAATCTATCAATAGGTCAACAGTTAAAAATACCAAGATAGAGAAAAAAGCTTTTAAAGAAAAAAATCTTTAAAAGCTTTTTTAATGGATTGGAGTACATACACTAGGGTAAGGCTCATAAAAACAATGACTTTTATATCTACCGGATAGTTTTTGATCATACCATAAACTAACACAACTACTATTACCACTAGGGGCATAAAACCATAAAGCATTTGTTGCTGGATAATAATACTCTCCACGAATAACACGCAGAGCTAAATCTTTTTCCTTAGTGGTAGCACTAGAAAGAAACAAATTACTATTAATTCCTGCAAATCCACCAGGAGATTGATAAATAGTATCAGTTAAACTGGTGTTATTTTTAAAAGTTAAACAGTTAGCGATCGTTCTATTTACAATAACATTACCAACCATAAGCATTCCAAGTTCTCCTTCACCAACTGCTTCAGCCCTCATTAACCTAGCTAATAAATCTAATTCTTTCGTTGTATATTGTATAAGCATAATATCACCTATAATAAAATATGAAAAAAATAAATATGTGTTATTGTAATAAAAAAATGGATATGCTATAATACATGACATAGGGGATTAGTTAAATGGTATAATAATGGTCTCCAAAACCACATCATAGGGTTTAAGTTTTATAATGAAAAAGCCTTTATTTTATAAGGAATTTAAAGGTTATAAGTACAAGATAGTAGTAAATAATTACTAAATTGTACGAAAAATTGTACCAAACTATAAAAAAGTGATTTAATTTAATTTAACTTTAATTCATTAGTTTTAATTAAAATTAATCATTTTTAGTCTTTGTACATATTGATTAGAATTAATAAAATTGATATAATAAATTCACTTTTTGAAAATTTAAAATATTAGTACATAGGGGTATGATGTAATTGGTAACATGGCAGTCTCCAAAACTGCTCTTTCGAGTTCGAGTCTTGATACCCCTGCCACTGAAATTCAATTGCTATATAGCAATATTATATATATGCTAGTGTTATATTAACACTAGTTTTTTCATGCAATAAATACTTGCAATCACTTTGTTTAAGAGTTAACATACAAACGAAAGGAAGAGTGATTTGTAAAAATGAATGTAATAAAAAGATTATATTTAAGAATCCAAAACTTTAAGAGAATTAATAAAAGAAAAAAATTTTCTACCAGTGAAGGAAATATAACATTTTATATTGACGAATCATTAAATGAAAAATTAGAAAATATAAAATCAGAAATAAACTTTGCAAAAGTACAAATCTACGAAAATGCATTGGAATTATTTTGTGAAAGTGTTGAAAGGATATATAAATGAAAAGATATGATAAAAGACTTATTGATGCGATGAATAGTATTGTAGGTAAAAATAAAATACAACAGTGCATCAAAATTGATAATGTACTTATTAATAGATTAGATAATTGTATCAATATAATAAAAAAATATAATATTAGTATGACTAGATCAGATGCTATAAGGTTAGCAGTAAAATTATATTTGGGATATATAAAATAATCTAAATAATAATTTCAATAATGTAAATTGTAATTTATTTAGAATTAATATTAATATTTTTAAGGGAGAAAAATTAAAATGAAATATGATAAAGAATATGAACTTGAAGAAAGTGTATTTGTAACATTGCATTGTTTGAGTGCATTATATGGAAAATATTTTGGTACTTATCCACCAGATACAAAAAAGATTATTGATGAATTATTATCAAAATTAAGAAAAGAAATTGAACCTGATGATGAATATAACGAAAAGGATATAAAAGAATTCAGATATGTTATGCAAACATTATATGAAAAAAAATGAAATAAATTTATATATTTTAGACTTAATAATATTGAATATTACATTCATATACTATTAACTGTTTATTGAGGATTTTCTTAAAACACATAAACAAAAATGCTATACCTGAGTAGAATAGCAGTACCTATAATTAAAGAAATTTTAATTATTTTAGTGTACTGTTTTTTTTAATGAGAGGTGGTAGTGTGAATTAAGAAAAGATAGGTAAATTTATCGCAGAACTAAGAAAAAGCAAAAAGCTAACGCGATTACAATTAGTGACAAAATTGGTGTTGACGATAAGACTATATCCAAGTGGGAAACTGGTTTAAGTATACCAGATTTATTTAATATATCTCCAAAACTGCTCTTTCGAATTCGAGGCTTGATATTCCTGCCAGAGAAAGTTAACGATTTTTGTTTTTTGATAAGGCTAAAATCGTTTTATTTTTTATAAAACAATTGCTGAAATGACTTGAATAGTTCCTTTTTGTATGCTAACATGACACACAACAAAGGAGGAAAAATAATGACTGAGGAAGAATGGTTAGAATTTTTTAAAAATTATTATGGATATGAATTTAATATTTCATTAGAACAAAAAACTAAAAATGAAATTAAATATAAAACAGAAATGGGATTAAAAATTATAGATTATAATGAGCAATTAAAAACCGTAGTTAAAAATAGGAAGATTAAGAAAGAAAAAATCAAAGCGTTTATCCATAAAAATTATGAAATTTTAAATAGTTATTTAGATTATGGTTTTGAAATTCAAAACTACATAGATAACAATTATTATGGTAAATGCAAAAGAAGTAATTTAATTAAAAATATAGGAAATGGTTTTAAACTGAAAATAATGTTTCATATATCCGATCCATGTTGTTTGATTGATGGAATAGATATTAAATTAAGTTTTCCAAAAGTAGTAGATGGAATTGGTGGAATCTTAGATAATTTTAATACCTCATGTAAAAAACAACAAAACAAAATTATCAGTGATTTATTAGTCATGGCAAATCGATATGTTAATACAGATATTTTACTAATAAAATCAGGTGATAAGAATTGGTATGATGAAAGATGATTATAAGGAAAAAGAACATAGATTAAAAAAATTATATATTACCTTTTTACTTGCAGATTTAATATAATTAAACTGCTGTTATTCAAATAAAGAATATAACAATATCTTAGGTGAAGATATTTGAAATTCTGCTATTAAAAAAGAAAAAGAAGAAATAATTTCTGATGTCACTTCTTTATTAAAAATGAGATATCAACTAAAACTAGTTAATTTTACAGAAAATATTGTTAAATGAAGTATTAAAAGGTAAAATAGCAAAGTAAATGCAACCCTTTTTATCAGGGGTGGAATTTACTTTGAAATTTCAGGCAGAAAAATAGAAATAGAAATAATTTGTATAATTTATTTATTTTAAAATTTTTTATGTTATAATGAATTTGGTAGAACATACGATGTATAGGAGGAAAGAATATGAAATATTTAAAAATAACAATGGCATTATTTGCTATAACTTTTTGTTTAGCTTCAGCAGGTGTTAATGCAACTGAGTACACACGATTAGTTAACATTAAAATACCATCATGGAGTAATAGTTTTATTAGTAATCAAGTTAATAAGGGAAATGACTGGCAATATACCCAAAAGGTTAAAAAAATGTCAACTAAAGATGATTGGTCTGGTGATGGAAGAGCCATCAGTGGAAAAATTCAAGGAATGTTTTCAGGAATGATAACTACTTCATGGAAAAGTCTTCCACAAGGTTCTAATATAAACTTTGGTTCTGGAACTGAAGTTGAAGGTGGATGGAAATTATGGCTTAAATCTGACAAGTCATTATTAAGTACAGCAACTGGATCATTTAATTGGGATTTAGGTACAATTCTTTCAAGTCCTTATCCTGTAGTCAGATAAATAAAAAGTAGTAAAAGTAGTAAAAGTAGTAAAAAAATTAAAATAGAAGTAATATTGTATGTTCTACCTAATTTATTAAAAGGAGAAACAGTATATGGTAAAAAAAATTAAAATGCACCAATTTTTTATACTTTCTATATTTTTGGTACTAGTACTGATTTGTGTTTCTTTTTTTCAATTTTATAAGGAAAATTTCTCTTATGTTAAGGATTATAATGTAATTAGAGAGTTATGCTATGAAAAGAAAAATCCAAGACATGAATATTGCAGACCTTTTAAAACTGAAGAAAGTCTAAAAAAATATATTATTAGTAGTGATCCAAAAAAAATATATGAAAGTTATGATGCAATAACATTAACCAATACTATAGTTGAACATACAATATTTAGTACTTTACAATACTTTTCGCCACTTATAATAGCAATTGCTGTAATTGGTTCCTTACATAGTATGTTTAGCAGTGGTATGTTCGAAAATTATATTTTGAGATTAGATTATAAAAAATACCTGAAAAAAAATTATAAGATAATTTTAGGTGCCGCAGCAATTATGCCGATGGCATTAATTATTGTTTTCCTAACATCCTCAATAATAACAGGATTTAACTTCAACATAAGCAATGTTGATATAACGTTGAGTGTATATAATAAATGGAAATATGATAATTTTATACTGTATGGATTCTTAATTTGTATTTTACAATATTTTATGAGCTTGGTATATGCTAATATTGCATTATATTGTTGTAAAAAAAGTAAAAATAAAATAGTGTCAATAATAATGTCCTATGTCATGTTTATTGTTCTTGATATATTTATATACATTATAGTTTATGCAATTATTTTGAATAAAATATTTGGGTTAAAAGAATTAACTGATTATTTTAATATTGCTGGATATTGGTTCTTTAATAGTACAAATAATATTATTTACCCTGTTTTGTTAGCATTTTTATTACAATTAGTTTCATTTTTATTTGTTTATAATTGTTTTAAAAAGAAGGAACAGGTGATCTTAGATTATGAAAAACAAGTATCGTAGTAAGTTTAAAAAAGAATTAAAAATAATAAATTATATAACAACAACAGAAATATATAGATTGGTATTTTTACTGACAATATTATTGGGATTATATGGAGGGTTTGTGTTAGGAAGTCCAAAAGGAGACTTTGTTAACTCACTACTTACGCCACTAAGTTTCCCCATTTTTAATATTTTATTGTTTTCTATAATATTTTTAAATAATATTAATACCTGTTCAATTCTAAAGAAAAATTTTCCGGATTATATTTTAAGACTTGGAAATAAAAAAAAATATGTTAGAACTATTGTTATAATAACAACTTTGATGTATTTATATCATTTTACAATCATAATGTTATTTATTTTAATGCCCCTTCTTATAACAACATTAAGCAGTTTTAAAATTGAAACATTCCAATTTTATGGTATAAGTAATTTGACATATCTTTTATTTTATGTCATAAGATATGCTATATATGGATTATTGATTACTATAATCTCATCTTTAATATACATAAATACTAATACTAAAGTCACGCTCATTATAAATTCATTATTTTTACTTTTAATGTATTATTTTGGTGGAATGGTTTCATTTCGCACAGGTTTTTCAATATTGATTTGGTCATACTTTACTACAACTGTTTATAGTTCATTTTCTATGGATGTGGCTTCTTCAGTGTTTATGTTGTTAATATTAGAAATTATTGTATTAATGGTATCACATTTAAGCTATAAAAATAGAAGGTTAGAAATATTATGAAATATTTAATTTTAAATGATTTTTGCTATTTAATAAAAAAAAGAAAATTTTTTATTCTACTTCTATTTGTAATACCATTGATTGTTACAATTTTAAATGCAAAAAGTTCAATGAAATCTCTAGAAATATTTTTCCTTGCAACTGGAACTAATGTAAATTTAAATGAATTAAATGTTTTGGAAATTTTAATGTTACTCTTTAGCACATTTTCATTTTTATTTATATATATTGATATTTATTTAAAAGATCTGGATAAAAATCTTGAAAATATATTTTTACGTATTAACTCTAAAAAATACATTTCTAAAAAAATTATATTGTCAATGCTTATAACATTTATGCTAAAATTTATCCAATATGTTATAATTACAATAACTTTATTATTATTTAATCATTTTTCATTGGAATTCAATATATTGAAACTTTTTTTTATCGATTTTTTATATACTATTTCAATGCAGTTGATTTTTTTATTAATCTATATGATATTTATTATAATGAAAAAAAAGGTTTATTATTTAACAATATCAATAACGCTATCAATAATCTTAATTCCAAAAAATATTTGGCAAACAAAAAAATATGTAGTAATTGTTTTTTTGGTAATAATTACTCTTAGTTCATTAATTAAGATAATTTTTTCAAGGAGGGCAAGTAATATTATTGAAAATATTTAGGAGGTGTTAGTATGAAACTTGAAATAAATAAATTAAGTAAAAAATTTGGAGATACTATTGTTATAAATGATGTTTCGCTCACGTTTACAGGTGGTAATATATATGGATTTATAGGGAGAAATGGTTCAGGAAAAAGTGTTTTTTTGAAGATGATATGTGGTTTTTATACACCAACATCAGGTAATATTCTTTTAGATGGAAAAGATTACATAGCAGATAAGGAATTTCCTCAAGATACACGTGCCTTAATAGAAAAACCTAAATTTCTTCCGGATTTAACTGGATATGAAAATTTGGAATTATTAGCTTCCGTGCAGGATATTATTGGTAAAAAAGAAATAGATGAAGTGATAAAAAAATTAAATTTAGAAAAGGATGCAAATAAAAAATATAGTAAATATTCATTGGGAACAAAACAAAAATTAGGTATCGCCCAAGTGCTTATGGAAAATCCTAATTTAATCATTTTGGATGAACCTTTTAATGGAGTAGAAAATGAAACTGCAGAAAAAATAAGAAGTATATTATTAGAAGAAAAGAAAAAGGGTAAATTAATACTAATTGCATCACATATTAAGGAAGATATATATGGGTTAGCTGATGTAGTTTATGAAGTGAATGCAGGAAATATTGATGAGGTAAATATAATAACAAATAATAATTTATAAATATAATTTTACATAATTACTAAAATTAGTAATCTTTATTGGTAGATATATTTAGAATACTGAAATTCTTTGGTATTCTTTTTTTTACTATAAAAGTATAATAATTAATTATAGAAATGGAGATCAATATGCATTTGTAGCAGAAATGGGGTTAAATTGTGGCATAGTTGATTCATATGTATATAACAATTTTAGAGTTATCCAACATAATAAAGATTATAATGCTTGGGTTACATCTAGTCAAAATGGATGGGAATATGTTGGAATAGATGGTGGAACATTTGCACGTATTAGAAGATAATATTTATTCATAAAAAAGAAGAGCATCTGCTTTTCTTTTTTTATATATTAAATCGACAATATTATATAATCAATTATAAATAGAAGATACATGATATAAATCAAAATTAAAGTAAATTTAAATCAAAATTAAGTCGACAAAATTATTGAAAAAAACTAGTCAAATGATATACTTGATATAGTTGCTGGAAATTGGAGAAGAATTATTCTCTTTTTCTTTTGCAAAAATAATCAATAGTTGATTTTATTGACTTTTTTAATTAATAGTAGTAAAATAAGCACTACTTGATGGGTTAGTCTATTATGTTAATAATGATTTGAAATTTTTGGAAGCAGTACCTAGGTACTGTTTTTTTTGATAAGGAGCTTATTTTATGTTTCTGATAATGTGTAGATTCAATAATGAAAATATTAACATTATTAAGAAGTCAACTAAATTGATTCATTTTTATTGTGGAATTTAGAAAGAAATTATTTTCAATTTCTTTCTTTTTTCATATAAATTAGGGGGGAAAATAAAAATGAAAAATGAATTTGAAGTGGTTGGAAGTGAAATTGATACATTATATTATTCAATGACAAAAGACATGATTAATAAATATGACTTTTTAAAAACGAAAGATAATGTAGAAGATTTAATTGCAGAATATAAGACAGCAAAGTTTGAATATTTGGTATCAGATAGTATGTTAGAAAAAATAACTTCTTGTTATAATCCTAAATATGAGCAGAATAATATCCAATCCAATGATAAAGTAGGAGATAATATTTCTAAAAAAATTGATTCTAAGAATACAATGGAATATTTTGAAAATATTTTTAATCCATTATTTGAAATGATGTCATCACAAGAAAGAAAATATTATAGCTTAGGTTTAATTAATAATAATTCAGAACAATTTATATCTGATATTATTGGAATATCAAAAACAGGATTACAACCAATAAAACAAAATTGCATTTTAAAAATAGCACTTGCTTTTCATATTGCTGTATTAAAATAATTTACTTGAGTTTATAGGGAACTCATTGTCAAAAAACTAAATATTTAAAAGTTAGGAGGTGTTAAAATATCTTGTAGTCCTTTCTATTCAACTGAGCTAGGAACATTGTATAAGGGTGATTGTTTGCAAGTAATGGATTATTTAATTAGTAAAAATATAAAAGTAGATGCAATTATAACAGATCCGCCTTATGCAATTACTAATTTTTCTTGGGATCAAATTATTCCTTTTAATGAAATGTGGGACAAGTTATTAAAATTGATTAAGGATGATGGAGCAATAGTTCTTTTTGGAAATGAACCATTTTCTAGCAATTTAAGAAGAAGTAATGAAAAGCTTTATAGATATGATTGGAAATGGTTAAAAACTCAGGTCACAGGATTTCAAAATGCAAAATTTCAGCCACTCCGTTGTTATGAAGATATTATGGTATTTTCCAAAGTAGGAGCAGTTTCAAGTTGCAAAAAACCAATGTGTTATTATCCACAGGGATTAGTTAATATTAATTTAAAAGTCATGAGGTCATCAGTTGATTATTTAAAAGAAAAAAAGGATAATAATCGCAAAGAATATTTTCAAGAATATGGTGATTACCCTAGAAATGTTATTCAATTTTCTCGTGAATCTAAACTTTATCATCCAACGCAAAAGCCGTGTAATCTAATGGAATATCTTATTTCTACTTATACAAAAGAAAATGAGTTAGTATTGGATTTCACGAGTGGTAGTGGATCTACTTTATTAGGGTGTGAGATTCTTAATAGAAGATGGATTGGGATTGAAATTACTGATAAATACTGCAATGTTATAAAAAAAAGAATCCAAAATGGGATTCAAATGAAATTAAATTTTGATAAGGAGGCTTAGCAATAGAAATTAATCTTAAAAATAAAAAAAGACAAGATTTTAAATTTGGGAAAATGGTTAAATATATCCATCATAATCTTGTCACTTCAAATTATACAATATTAAATGTTAATATGCAATTAGGAGGGACAATTTAACTGGAAGATATATTAACAAAAGTTTTAAAACTACTTAATGATGCTATGACTTATTTAAGGATGTTCGTAATTGGAGGAACTTCCTTTTTTGTTGCAAAAGATTATGCATTAAAAATGGCAACAAGCGATGATAATCAAAAGGCATCATATGATAAAAAAATAAAAACAACTATCATTGCAGGAGTATTGGCACTTGTAACTACACAATTTGTATCTTGGATTTTGGGGTATTTTCAATAATGAAAAATGAATATTCAAATATAGTGAAATCAATTTTGGAAAATGGTACTATAGAAGGAATTAAAATAGAAAATTTGAATCTTCTAAAAGATGTAATGAATGATGAAGAAATTAATGATTTACTTTATAAAAATTACGAAAACAATTTTCCAATAGATAGTAATGATACTATTATGAAAACACAAGATTTAGTATATAGAGTAAATTATTGTATCAATAATTGCCTATTGAAAAGGTATAATCCTAATGATTATGTGGAAATAAAATCATCTATAAAGAATTTGATTATTAAAGATGCAGATTTTTATAGTGCAGTATCCTATGATGACTTTGACAAAGAAATGATTGAAGAATTTGATTTTTTACTTGATGGAAAGGATATCAATATGTAGTATGAAAAAAGATTTTAATGCATTTATTAGAAGTCATAATTTAGTAAATAGAATTTACGATATGATATTTTATTTAGGAATAGTAAAGAATAACGATAGTCAAGAAACAATAAAACAATTTTTATATCAACGACTAGAAGATATTACATATGTTGAATCATTAGCACAGTGTTTTGAAAAAAAGCAAAGAAAAAAAGAAAGTAATATAGAATTAAAATATAATTTGCAAGAATTAATTTATGACTTGGATTATTTAAAACAGTATTTATTATAAGGACTATTTGCAATTCTGAAGTATATGAGTTAAAATAATGGCAAAGGAGGATATATTATGATTAAAAAGAAAAATATAATTATTCTCATCGTTGTCTTAACTTTTATAGTAGGTACAGTTACTTTTATTAGCTATCAATATTTGTTTAGAGAAAACAAAAGTAAAGATTCTAAAGTTGAAATTAACAATCAAATCAATATAGATAAGGATAATCAAGAAGATAATAAATCAGAAGAAATTATCATTGATGAAGAAAAGATAGAAAACAATAATAATCAAGAAATAACAGTTGAAAACAATAACTCATCTAGTGAGGAAAAAGTTAATGTTACACCTAAGCCTAGTTCTACACCTAAACCTACATCTAGTCCAACAACTACACCTAAGCCATCATCAACACCAACACCTAGTCAAACACCTGGCAGTAATTCATCAGCAAATAATGAAACAGTAGAGAATAGCTCTAATGAAAATAATAATCAAAAACAAGAAAGTGAAAACAATGGACAGTCAGATTTAGATTTTGCTATTCAGTATCAGTTGGAAGCAGGAGATCCTATTACTTATAATGAAAATGGAAAAATGATTACAGTAGATGAATGTATGCGAATGGGCAATTTATTAGTAAATAAGCAAGACACTACACATATTTATCAATATGAATGTCCATTTACTAAATATGGTAATGCTACTGCAGTTGGATTATTTGTATGTTTTAAAAATAATGGATTACAACAATGTTCATCGTATGATGAATACAAAACAATAATGAAATGAAAAAATGCTTATTCAAAATAAGTATTTTTTTTTGAAAAAAGAAGGGAATGATTATGAATAAAAAAATATTAATAACTATATTATTAACTATAATAGGAATATTTGCTATTTTAGGATATTCTTATTCTGTATTGGCTGAAAACTTAAAAGAAACTTTCTCTGCAACTGTTTATGATAATTTTTACATAAAAAAATTACATTCAGATGGTTCGGGAAAATATAAAAAGCTTGCTAAAATTACTAGAAATAGTGACAGTCATTTTGTATATTGTGTACAACCATGGATAGATTTAGCAGAATCTGATGAGTATGATATTAATTCATCAAATCAAGCAGAAATTTTAGGAGTTTCATCTGATACATGGAAACGAATATCACAAATTGCTTATTATGGCTATGGATATGGTAACCATACGGATGAAAGATGGTATGGTATTACACAACTTATGATATGGCAAACTGTGGATCCAACAGGAAGTTTTTATTTTACGAAAACACTAAACGGTGTTGAGGATAATACCTACGATTGGATGAAAAATGAAATAGAAAATCTAATCAGTAATCACTATATTACTCCTAATTTTAATGTAGATAATGTAACAATTCATATTGGAGAGGGAATTTCATTACAAGATTATAATGATGTATTAAATAATTTTGAATTAGTGCAAAATAATAATAATGGCACTATTTCAATTTCTGAAAATAAGTTAAATATTACAGGAATTCAAAATGGCTCAATTGCTATTACATTAAAGAAAAATTATGATAGTAATTTTTTAGATACAACACCATTTCTATATAATCATGTAAATGCACAAAGTATTATTTCAAGAGGTAGACCAGATCCTGTAACAATAAATCTAAATATTAATGTTGTTGGTGCAAAAGTTAATGTAGAAAAATTAGATTCTAAAACTTTATTACCAATCCCAAGAGGAGATGGAACTTTTAAAAATGCTACTTACGGAATTTATACTGAAACTGATGAGAAAGTTGGTCAGGTAACAATACAAGATAATTCAATAGGTACTAGCGATTATTTACCTAAATTAGGAAGATATTACTTAAAAGAAGAAAAAAGCAGTTTAGGATATCAATTAGATACTACCAAGTATTATTTTGAAATTACAGCTGACAATCTAAATCCTACTGTAAAGGTATATGAGACAGCAATTGAAAGAGAAGTAGAAATATTTAAAGTATTTGCTGATGGTAGTACCACAATTCTAAAAGCAGAACCAAATATAACATTTGAATTTTATTTAAAATCTAGCATGGAGTTATATGAGACAGCTACTACAAATGAAAAAGGTAGAATGAGTGTAACTTTACCTTATGGAGTATATATAGTAAAACAAGTAAACACTACTCCTAATTATGAAAAAGTACAGGATTTTGAAATAACGATTGATAATAGTTCTAATGATCCTATTACAAAAATAATTTCTAATGCAGGAATTAGTGCTAAATTCAAATTAGTAAAAAGAGATAAGGATAGTAATAAAGTTGTTGAAAAAGCAGGTATCAAGTTTAGAATTAAAAACTTAGATACTGATGAATATATCTGTCAAAGTATCACATATCCTAGTCAGTCTAAAATATGTGTATTTGAAACCGATAAAAGTGGTGGCTTTATCACACCATATGCATTAGGATTAGGAAATTATCAAATTGAAGAATTAGAGAATCAGACAATTGATGGTTATCTTTGGAATTCTACACCCTTAAAATTTTCAATCACTAAGGATAGCAACTTTATATATGATGATGAATATGGAGTTATATTGGAACTATCATTTTATAACGAACAAGTTCGTGGCGAACTAGAAATTAATAAATTTGGAGAAAAATTGATTATTGAAAATAATACTTTTAAATATGAAGAAATTAAATTAGATGGTGTTTTATATAATCTATATGCAAACGGAAATATTTATTCACAAGATGGTACTTTAATTTATGAAGATAAAGAACTAATTTCTTCTTTTATTACTAAAGATGGATATTATAAAATTACAGATATGTATTTAGGAAGTTATTGCTTGGTGGAACAAGCAACAGTAGGTAACCATATTCTAGATAAAACAGAGCATTGTTTTTCAATAGAATATAAGGATCAGTACACTAAAACAGTATTAGTGAAACTTAAATTAAAAAATTACTTACAAAAAGGGAAATTAGACTTCACAAAAGTTGATTTAACAACAGGAAAATTACTCTCAAATACTAAAATTAAGATATATACAAACAACGATAATGAAGAACAACAATTAATTTTTGAGGGAAAAACTGATGATTTAGGAAAAATTATCATTTCAAACCTATTTATTTCAAAATTTATAATATATGAATCTGAAGCACCAGAAAATTATATCTTGAATCTTGAACCTACAGAATTTGAAATTAGAGAAAATAATCAAATAATCAAAGTAACAATGAAAAATGAAAAAATAGTGGAGGTACCAAATACAAGTATTAATGATTCCAAAATATTAGATATTATGGGAGTCATTTTTATTTTGTCTGGTATTGGTTATATTGTTTATGATAAAAGAAAATAAGTATATTATTATTTTTATCATTCTTATAATAATTGGAATATTTTTAATTGGATGTAAATTAATCTATAATCATGAAAAAGAGCAAGAAGATAAAAATAAAATTCAAGAATTTTTTGAGACAGAGATTATAAATAAAGATACTACAGTATTAGAAGAAAAAAAAGAAAATTTAGAAACTACAATAGTAGAAAATCAAAATAAAGAAATGTATATAGCAGTATTAGAGATTCCAAGTATATCTCTAAAAAAAGGTATTTATGATATAAATTCAAAAAATAATGATGTAAATAAAAATATACAGCTTATTAAGGAGTCTGATATGCCTGATATAGAAGACGGAAATTTTATTTTAGCAGGACATAGTGGAATAGGAAGAATTGCATATTTTAAAAAATTAGAGCAATTAAATTTGGACGATATAGTTTTTGTTTACTATAAAGGAATAAAGTATTCTTATCAAATTATTTCTATTTACTTAGAAAATAAGGATGGTACTATTTCTATTAGTAATGAAAATCAGTTTTCTAAAATTATTTTAACTACTTGTAGCCAAAAAGAAAAAGATAAACAAGTGGTAGTAGTTGGTCGTTTAATATCAAAAGAAAAATATTAGGAGGTGTTCATGAATTTTACAAGTTTTAGCAGTAACACCAGTTAAGCAACATTGGTATACAGATATTCTCAGAAGTGCTTTATGGGCGATATGTAAAGGTGTTTTAGATCTATTAGATGGATTCTTTGGAGTTATCAATAGAATATGGAGATATGAATTTTTTAACAATGAATATGTAAATAAAATCTTAAGTGGTGCAATCATAGTAGCTTGTTCATGGTTGGCTTTAAAAGTAGTAATAGAGCTAATCATGAATTTTATTATTAAAGGAGAAACTAGGGATAGTCCACTATCTATTTATAGAGGTATTGTGTTAGCTATCATAATGATGTTTTTAATTACACCTTTATTTCAGTTTGGTCACAATTTTTCAACTGAACTTACTGATGCAATAATCTCTGTATCTACTGTTTCTAATGGTGATAATGCAGAAAGACTAATATCAAAATCGTTAGTTAGTGCTATGATTTATCGAAATGAAACTAGTGAGGAAAATGCTACTTATTTTATAAATAATTGGAAAAAAGTAAATATAAATGATACAGAGGGTGGTTTTATGGGAATGAATGATGTATATAAATACTCTATCAACTTTTTTATGCTAATTGTTCTATCCTTAATCACAATTTTTCTTTTATTCTTTATTGCTATTCAAATGTCAAAGCGAGTTATGGAAATAGCACTTTATAAAATTATCGGACCTTTTTGTTGTACAGGTCTAACAAATCAATCTAAATCATTTGAAACTTGGTGTAAATCTGTATTGGGGGTATTTTTAATTACGGCTGTTCAGTTTGTATGCATTGGTCTATTACTGACTATCTTTGGGTCAGCATTTCAAGAAATGGATACCCTAACGGCTATATTTCTAGTAATTGGTGCTTTACTTTTTATTATAACAACACCAACACTAGTAAGTTCACTTCTAAATCAGCAGTCAGGGATTATGTCAGGACTTGGCGATATTCAATCATTACTAGCTATTTCTTTCTTTGGTGGTAAAGGACTAAGTATGGCAAAGGCAGGAGTTATGGGAGCGTTATCTAAAGGTGCAAATGTAGTACATAAAGGAGCAAATTCTGTAGCAGGAGGTGTATCTAATATTTCAAGTATGTTAAATAAAAGTAAAACATTAACAGATAATCAAATGAAAGTTATAAAAGAAAGTATACAGAATAATAATTCTTATAAAGCTCAACATCAAGTTCAAGATTTTATAAGTGAAAATAGTAAAGGAAAATATTCATCAAACAATTCAGTACCAATTAATAATCAATTTAATCAAACTTATAATGCTCAATATAATCCATTAAAAGATAAATTTACTAATCCTAATGATAGGAAGTGGAATTAATGTATTTAATACCTAAAAATATAAAAACTAAAAAGGAAATCTTTAAAGGTTTTGGAATAATAGAAATTCTTGTAATGGGAGTTAGTTTCTGTATAGGATTTTTATTTCAATCTTTTGTAATCAAGTATAAATTAAAAATCTTCTTATTCACTATTTTTCCATTATTTACTTTTTTATTATTACTACCACTTCCTAATGGTAGTACACCTTTTATCATTTTTAAAAAGTTTTTACTATATCAAAAAAAGCAAAAAATATATAAACTATAAAAAAGTTATGGTATGATATAATAAATAAAAAATAACTTGTTCAGGAGTAATTATGAAAAATAAAAAAAGGTTTAGTCTACTATTTACAATTATATTAAATGTAAGCTTTATTTTATGCTTAATTATTAGTATTATATCAATACTTAATTTTAAAAGCCCACCAGTAATTGAAGAAAATGATTTTATAAATTATGTTAATAAACTAGGATGTAATGTAACTAATATTCAAGAGCATTACAATTACGAAAATGTTAAGACTTATTTGTCAACAGAAAAGTCATCTTGTCCTAATTACGCAATCAGTTACACTGTCTTTAATGATAATGATACAGCACAGGGATTTTATAATGGGATAGAAAAAGAAATGCAAAATAATATTGGAAATATTACATTTAGAAGTAGTGCAAATTTTGGCTCTAGTTATAAGCAATATGAAATAACAAGCACTGGTTATCAAATTGTTGTATTGAACGAAACTTCAGTTCTATATTTTTCGACCTACAAGGAATATAAAACAGATGCTGTTAATCTTTATAAAAATTTTAATTATTTTTATGATTTTAATTCTTTTGAAAGTAAAATTTCATTATGTGCAGGATTTATATTATTATTTATTTTAGTAATTAGTATGTGGGGAATTGAGAAGAAAATTAGAAATAAAGGTTGGATAGCATTAATTCCTTTCTATAATGTATGGTCTTTATTTAAAGATATATTAGGTTCTGGTTGGTATTTTCTGCTTATGTTTATTCCAATTATAAATTTTATATTTATAATTAAATTTTCATATAAATTGGGAAGAAAATTTGGGAAAAGTAAATTATTCTCAATGTTATGTGTTTTATTTCCAACAATATTTTATCCAATTGTTGCATTAGATGATTCTAATTTTATACTGGAGTTAAATTAGAATAATAAATCATAATTAAATAAGATTTGTCTTTTTTACCTATAATTTAATAAACGAATAAATAGTAATTTGGAAGTTAGAAGTGATTTAATATGAAATATAAAAATGAAATAGTAATTACATTAATAATAACTATACTAGTATTATTTTTAAAATTAATAAATGTATTTCAAATTGAAAATAGCTTAGGGAAACCTTTTATAATTGTTTTAATGATAATATGTTTTAGTTCTATTACAATATTTATTCAAAAAAATATCGATAAAAATTATAACGAGAATAAAGTCCATTATCAAAATTTAGATATTTTGAAATATATATCTGCAATTCTAATAATGATATTACATTTACGACCATTTATTAATTTTTCTGATCAATTAGATTTGGCTTTTAATAATATTATTACAAGAATATGTGTTCCTATATTTTTTATAATAACTGGTTATTTCGTTGCAAAGAAAGAAAAAAATAATGAAAATTATATTAAAGATTATATAAAGAAAACAACACCTTTATATTTGGTTTGGAGTTTATTATATGTACCAATAATATTAGGTACAATAATTCAGTATTTACCAATTATAAATGAGTATTTATCAAAAATTAATATTTCTTTACCTTTATTTATTATTTTATCAATGTTATTATTGCCTTTTGCGATATTAATTGCATTATGTTATACGGGTACTTATTATCATTTATGGTATTTCCCTGCAATAATATTTTCTTTGTTAATATTAAAGAAATGGAAGAATAAATTTGATATAAAATATTTGTTAGTGATTTCTTTTATATTACTATTGTTTGGGGCAACAGAAACTTATTATGGTGTTTTACCATTATCTATAAAAGAATTATTATCTTATTATTATAACATTTTCTTTACTACTAGAAATTTCTTATTTTTTGGACTTTTCTATGTAGTATTAGGTTATTTTATAGGAACAAAAGAAAAGGCATATTCGAAATATTGCTTTGCAAAATTAATTATCTCATTCTTCTTATTAGTTTTTGAAGCCATATTATTACATGATATAAATAGACTTAATAGTAATATTCTATTATCGTGTGTACCTTTAACTTATTATCTATTTATTTCAGTTATTTATATTACAAACAATATTAAATTAAAATTTCAATTTGGTAATTTATCAAAATATTATTATTTAATACATCCAATGATAATATTTATTATATCTTTATTAATCAAAGGTATAAGTAATTATCCATATTTCAATATTTTAATAGTGTTATTGATTACACATATCATTTCAGTTTTAATTATTAAATTAAAGAAGAAAAATAAAAAATTAATTGTTTAGCAAATTATATAAGCAGATCTAATAAGATTTGCTTTTTTTTCATGGAGGAATTGTTATAAAACCAAAAATAAATTTTTATAATAAAAAAGAAATAAAAAAATTATTAGAAACTAAAGAAAAATTAATTTATGCTGATGATGGTATAGATGAAATTATTATCAGATATAAAGATATACCAGACTTCATTGTTGATTACAATAATAAATTTGGACAAACAGATTTAAAATTTTATGAATATGATGGAGAAACTATGGAGCCTATTATAACTACTTATGGGATCTTTTTAAATTATTGTGATAGAGAAGTCAGAAAAGATATAATTGATAGGCTTATTTATCTTCAGCAAAATGGAAAAATTAAGCATTATAAAGTAGTAGATGTAAATGATCTTGAGATAGTTTTAGGTAATAATATAAAATATAGGGAGGAATCAAAATGTTTAAAATTTTAGTAGGACTAGCAACTATTGTACTAGTTCTTTTTTTGTATTCACTTTGTAAAGTTTTAGGTGAATGCACTAAATGGGAGGAAGAAAATAATAGAAAAGAAAGATAAAAATTATATTGAAATAATTGTTAATCATTATCATAATTTAAAAGGATCAATGTCATTAGAAGAACTTCAAACTGTTTATAGTTGTATCTATCCAAATTCTAATACTAAACTAAATAAAGAAGACTGGGCTATCTGTAATGTTAATGTAGAAAATAATAATTTTCAACAAGTATGTGAATATTTAGAAAAAGTAAATAATCGTATTGATATTAGTAAAACAGATAGTTTACAAACAAGTGAGATGTTTACAAATCGATTAGTTAGTTTATTGCAACCATACCATAATGATATTTATGGAGTAATAGAGCCTTTTTGTGATAATAAAGAACAAGGATTGATGGTAGCTTTATATAATCAGAAAACTAATGATTCACTATATATATGGTCTTGTGAATCTAAAACAAATAAAGAATTGATGATAATTACATCAAAAGAAAAAACAAATCAAAACTTGTATATGGCAGATGATTTAGAAAAAGCTCAGTATTATCAAAACGGTCATTATGATGAGGCATTAAAATATTCGCTTATACAAATAGATAATTTCTTAGATAAAAATATAAACTTAAAATTTTAATAGGAGAAATAACTAAATGAAAAAAGTACAAAATGAAATTCAACCATTTAAAATACTTCATTATAGAGGTGGTGAAACCTATTCAGTAATATTGGAACAAGACAATTATTGGTATGACTGGGTGCAAGAAGTTAAAATCAAATCAAGTAAGTATGGCGATGGACATTGCTATGATGATGCTTTCAGAGAATATTTAATAAAAAATTACTATAATCTTCATGAAAGATTAGATTATGATTCAGAAAATGGGATGTTTTGTGTTTACTGTAAAAATAGGAAAGATGCCAATGAAGTAGCTCAAAAATTATCTGATTTATATAAAGATGAAGAAAAAATGATAAATCTCATCAAATATGTTAAACAAAAATATAATTATCAATTTGATATAGATATTAAAATTTGAAGGAGGCTTGTATATAGACAAAAGAAAGAAAATAAAATACAAAGGAAAAAGCTATTCGATAAAAGTAGATACTTATCCTAATGATAGGATTTGTATTAACCTTATAAATAAGAATGATATAAAAGAATTAACTATAAATTTGAAAGATGAATACTTAGAAAATGGGAAAATATTTTTAGATCCAGCTATTAAAACAAATGGCTTGTTTAAAGAATTAAAGAGAACTAGAATTATTAAAGATGTATGTGGCATGTTGAATTACAACTATGTCAATGTTCCTATTGCTACATTAAATATGGGTATTTTAAGAAAATACGATAATATTGGTGTTAGTAATTATTTAGATAAAATAAGTAATTATAGGAATCATTTTGACGAATAATCATTTAAAACTATATAATTCTAGTTTAACCATTAGACTAAAAGGAAAAGAAAAAAGTATTTTAAGGAAAAATGCATATAGAAATAATTTAACAATATCAGAATATATTAGATTACTGATTATGATTGATAATCGTATAAATTCTATTCAAACAAATAATAAAAAGAATAATAAATCACTAGAAGAAATTTCTCTTGCCAAACTTCGTATTGGGAGGGATAGTAAATAAAAAAAAATAAAGTTAAAAAAATACCAAAAACAATACTAGATTTTATCCCATTTCAAGATGTATGGAATAATTATGTTTATTTAGATAATGATAAGATAGTTGGTGGGATAAGGATTGGTTCTATTAATTTATCACTATTATTTGATGAAGAACAAAAAATTAAAGTAAGTCAATTAAAGAAAGTTCTTAATTCTATTGATTATCCTATAAAAATATTTAGTATGGATAAACCAATCAATTTAGATAATAATTTAAATTCATTAGGCTCAAAGATAAAAATTGAAAAAAATAAATATAAACAGAAGCTGTTAGAAGAAGACTATGACTATATAAAATTTTTAAATAGCCAAAGGTCAGTAGTTAATCGTGAATTCTATTTGATAGTGGAAGAAACTAAAGATAATGAAAAATTACTAAAACAAAAATTGAATGATATCATTCAAGAATTTAATTCGATTAGTTTAGTTGCAGAAATGATTTCTAGTGAAGAATGGCGAGAGCTTCTATATCTTATCTTAAATCCTTGCACATCTCTTGATATTTTCAAAAAAGATGCAACAGGGGTAACTAGATCGTTTAAAGAAAGAATTGCCCCCACAGGGCTTAAAATTGGCGAAAAAGACTTAATTCTTGGTGATAGCTATATCAGTATAGTTACTTTAAGATCTTATCCATCACTTGTTAATGTTGGATGGCTTGGAGCAGTTGCCAATGTAGAGCATACTCGTATGGTAATGAGCATCAGTCCTATGGATACTTTTGAAATCAGTAATACTTTGAAAAAAAGTATATCAGAAGTAAAATCTAAAATGATTAATATTAATGATTATAACGACCAAATTATTTTAAATAATCAAATGCAAGACTATGTGGAATTAGTAAATCGCATTGATCGAGAACATGAAAAATTTTCTTTATTAACAGTAAACTTTTTATGTTATGGAGAAACAAGAGAACAACTAGAAAAAACGAAAAAAGAATTGAAAGCTACTTTATCAGCATACGGACTTGGTGGATCGGATTTGATGTTTGAGCAAGAAAGAGCATTTAAAATGTGCCTGCCTATTATGTATAATGAATTAGAAAAAAATTTTGGACTTCCTATGCCTATGATGACAGTAGCATCCAGTTTTCCATTTATCTTTCAAAATTTACAGGATGATGGTGATTCCATTATGCTAGGAAATGATGCATTAGGAAGTTTGCTATTCTTTGATTTATGGAAGAGAACAAATAAACGAAATAATTCAAATGCTGTTATTGTCGGTAAGAGTGGTAGTGGGAAATCTACTGCAATTAAAAAATTAATTCGTGGTGCATGGTGTCGAGGAAGTAAAATAATTATCATTGATCCTGAACGAGAATATAAAGATTTTTGTAATTCTGTAGGAGGTTGTTGGATAGATGCAGGAACAGGAAAATCAGGAATCATAAATCCACTAGAAGTTAGGCATGGTGCAGATGAGAGTGATGACGATTCGAAAAACACTACAAATGATTTATCAAGACACTTTCAAACATTTAGAACTTTTATAAAATATTACTTACAAGACTTAACAGCTTATGAGTTAACAAAAATCGAAGAAATATTAATAGAAGTTTATAAAGATAAAGGGATCGATTTTGATACTGATTTAAGTAAGTTAGAAAGTAAAGATTATCCTATAATGGAAGATTTATATTATAAAGTTGTGGAAAAATTAAAACAAGCAAGAACAGAAAAAGATGCTAGAGATGTTATTAGTTCCTTAGAAAAAATAAGCTCTATGTTAAAGAGAGCTACTATTGGAGCAGATAGTAGATTATTTAATGGTATTTCCACAATTTCTGTGGATAAAGATACAGATTTTATTGTATTGGATATTCATAGTCTAGTAGATAGTGATGACACTATTTTAAGAACACAATTTTTTAATATCTTATCATGGTGTTGGAATGAAATTAGTAGAGATAGAAATGAACCAGTAATTTTAGTATGTGATGAGTCGCATCTACTAATAGATCCAAAAAATCCTGATGGAGCAGATTTCTTAAAAAAATGTACCAAAAGGTGTCGTAAATATAATTCTGCAGTATGGACAATCACTCAAAATTTTATTGATTATACAGCTGATGGATTGGAAAGATATGGTCAGGTTATTATCGATAATAGTACATATTTGTTAGTAATGGCTCAGGGACAAAGAGAGATTGAATCCGTGCAAAAAATGATGAATTTAAGTGAATCTGAAGTTCAATTTTTACTTACTGCTAGTAAAGGTCAAGGATTGTTTGTGATAGGTCAGGATACAAGAATGCCTATACAAATTCATTTGCGAGAAGAAGAAAAATTATTGTTTGGTAATGCAGGAGGTCGTTAATGGATAGCCTTGAAAAGGTAATGAAAATTTTGATAGCACCTATTATACTGGTATTGGGACTAGTTTTGTTTCTTGTTATAATTTGTTGTAATTCTAGTAGTGGAGATTATTCCATTCTAGTAGCTAATTATCTTTATTTGCCATTAGAAGATAGTGCTAGTTATACTATAACATCAGAATTTGGAAATAGAATTGATCCATTAGGTAGTGGAGAAGAAAAGTTTCATACAGGAATTGATTTGGCAACAGCTGAGGGAACGAATGTAATAGCAAGTGGTGATGGATATGTTGTAGAAACGGGATTTCAAGAAAATGGATTAGGCAATTATGTATATATAGAACACAATTTTAGTGGACTTATTTTTTATACTGTTTATGGTCATATGCAAGATGATAGCATTGTGGTATCTGAGGGACAGAGAGTACAAAAAGGCGATCAAATAGGTTCGGTTGGCTCAACTGGTGCAAGTACAGGAAATCACTTACATTTTACCATTACAGCACCTAAACTTTCTTTCAAAAAAGAATATTTAATTAATCCAACTTATGTAATTAATGGATTAAATTAATAAAAAAAACATTCCTATTTTGAATTAGGAATGTACTCAATAATATCACTTAAATTGCAGTCACAGTAGTCACATATTTTTGCAATTACTGTTGCATCAAATCTTGCTAAATCTCCATGTGCATATCTATTAATAACTTTATATTCTTTATTTAAGTCCTTTGCTAAGTTGTATCTTGTTTTATTAATGGAATTTAATAAAGTAGTTAATTTAAATAAATAATAACCATTTTCACATGGAACTTTATAAATTTTATCGTTTGCCATACTACTCACAACCTTTTTTATATATTATAATTTTACAATATAGGTTTGCTTGACATAAGAGGATACAAAGACCTATAATATTAATCGTTAGCAGTAAATAGACTTTAAAAAGGTGGTGAACGACTTAGTGGAATCCGATAAAGTAATGTCATTTATGGTTGCATTAACAGTATTTGTAGTCCTAGTAAGAATCCTATATTTTGATACTAATTTTGGTCTAGTATCTTCAACAGAGTATTACACTCCGATTCATGCACCGTTGTGGTTTGAATCTCTAGTAACTATTATTTGCTTACCATTGATGACTTATTCATGTGTTTATGACAAAATAACAGGAAAAGACAATTGTTAAAAAACTTTTGTCTTTTTTTGTTTCTCAATGTACAATTTGAAATCTGAAATCAGGTACATGATTATGTACATATCTGTCCTTTTTTTGCTTTAAAAATCGGTAGTTTTGTTAGTACAAAAGTCAGACAACTGCCATTTTTATTGGATTTTTATAAAAAAATAAGTCATCCATTTGTTAGACAAAAATTTAGATGTCAGACAATCATAAACTCACAAAACCCTTATAATTCTAGGATACTCCCCACTGGGGAGTAGATTTGTCATACCTAGTTATCCTGCTTCTAAATAAACCAAGATTTTGTACATTTTTTCTCTTAAAATTTGAAAATTTTGGTACATTTTAAAGTACCTTAGTTGGAGGTGAAAATATAATGAATAATGATGGAGTAATCAAAGGAAAATTAGATTCTAATTTATATGAAGCATTTCGAAAAGTAATAGCTAAAACTGGAATAACTCAGCAAGAGTTTATTGAAGAATCTGTTAAAAGATATATTATAGATAATCTTAGTATCATAATGGAAAAGGGATCTAAATAAATAAAGAAGAACGATTAAGTTTTCGTGTAGACAAAAAAGAGAAAAAAGAAATATTAGCCCATGCAGAGCAAGAGAATATGAATACTTCTGAATTTATATATAAAGCTGTAAAAGAAAAAATGGAGATTGATAAGATTAGTGATAGTCAATCACAATTCTTTTCATTATATGAACTTGCTTTCAAGAAATCATTTGATACCTACTTTAAGCAATTAATGGTCGTATTAAATAGAATTGAATTTAATACTAGATGGATATTAAAACAAAATGATATTTTTATGCAACACTTAAAAATACCTCAAACGATGGAAGAATTAAGTGTTTCTATTGTTGACCACCCTATTACGACTAAGGCACAAGATTTGGTACTCAAAGATATTCGAAAAATGGCTAGTAATAAGAGAGAAGTAGAAAATGAAAACGAGTAATATTGTATTCCAAATGGAATATAAGAAATTTAAAAATAAGAAACATGGAATATCTCAGTGGGTTAAATATGTATCTAATAAAAGTAAAGCTGACTCATCATCTATTGATGAATATAATTTATTAAAAGATTATGCTCTATTTTCAGATAAAGATATGTATCTTAATGAAGATTTAGAAACATTTTTATGGACATCTGATGGAGATATTTTAAAAGAAGATATAGTATCAAGCTTAGATAATAATAAAGGTTTTTTTTGGAGAGGATTTGTATCCTTTCCACCTGAATTTGCTTATAATCATGGTCTAGTAACTAAGGTGGATTATTATAGTCTATCCAATAATTTTATTACAGCACTTGCACTAGATATGGGACTTGATTTAAACAATATAAGTTGGTATTGTGCTTTGCATAGAAATACTCGAAATCCTCATATTCATTTTTGCATATTCGAAAAAGTTCCAACAAAAACAAGTCCACTTTATAGTAAATCCTGTATTTCAAAATGTAAAAGTAATATTGCTAATTATTTAGTAGATTATGAGCAATTTTATAAGTTAAGAGATCAAACTTTTAAAAATATTACAGGGAACATTAGTTTAAATAATTTAAATATGATTAAAGGTCAAAGATTATTTAGTGATAAATATCGCCATGAATTAAATAAGATGTTATTAACCTTATATTCTAAACTGCCTAAAAAAGGCAGATTGCAATATAATTCAAAAAATATGATTCCTTTTAAAAAAGATTTAGATTCAATCATTGAATATATATTGATGCATGATTCTATTAAATATGAATATGCTAAATATTTAAAATTATTAGATGAACATCAAAAGGAATTAGAAAATTTATATGGATATTCAAAAGATAATCAAGAAAGAAAATATTATAATGACCAATTAAATAGATTATATTCAAAAATTGGTAATGAAATACTAGATAATTATAAAAAATATGAACAAATGGAAGTATTAGAAAAAGAAAGAGAATTTTTAAGGAAACATATTTATGAATTAAGGTTTAGAAGTAGAACTGATTATAGAACTGATAAATCTAAAACAAATATTGCTAAAGATTTATATCGAATATGTCTATTTGCTAATTTAAATGATAGGCAAATAAAAAAAGTTTTTACAAGATGGAATCGTAATTCTCACTATCATTATGATATTGACTTACTAATTGCATCTTTAAGTATTAGTGATTCAGATATGAGTATTCAAGAATTATATTCGTCACTAAAAAAATTAGGTTATAGTTATGAAAGATACAATAAGGTGAAAACAGAAAACTTTTATAGAGAACTTAACTATAAGAGATTTATTAATAAAGCCATGAATCATTTAATTTATGAACTTAATCAAGAAGAAAAACAAATTATCAGTAATATTCAGTATGAGTTGGAGGAATATAAATAGATGTATGTTATCGATATTACTAGGTGTCAAGAAGAACAACCCAATGATTTATTAGTGGGAAAAAATAGTATGGATGCCAAAAGAAAAATAATGAGTTATTTAAGCAACTATGTCTTGGCTAATTATAATATTCAGTTAGATGAAGATATATTAGATCAAAATTTAAATATAGAATTATTTCATTTAAAAGATTTTTTAAGAAATCATTATTCTATATTAGTTGATAAGGATTTAATTATTCAATCAACTATTACAAATAAAGAAAATTGCTTATTCGTTAAAATATATAATGAAAATAGAAATAGTTTTCCTATTATTTACAATTTAGGAAAAGATAGAATGAAAGATGCAAAAATACTTATGTGTTATCTTATTAATGATGAATTAATTATTAAAAATGAAAATAATATAGAACAATATGAAAAAGAAAAACTTATATACAGTAGTTTAAAAGAAAATAAATTTACATTAGATAATATAAATTGTGAAATTATTTCTTTGTATCAAAATGGAATGTTTTTGGATGAATTACTAGATAGTGATTATTCTTTAAATCAAATAAAATATAATTTAGATATTAAAATGTAAAAATTAATTAAAACAGAGGAGAGTGAAATTATGAAAAAGAATAATAAAAGAAAATTAGTATTATTAATGGGGATTGGATTATTTGTGGTGTTAGGAGGTACTTTAGCATATTTTACAACAAGCGATACTATCACAAATGTATTTGGTATAGGAAAATATGGCACACAAATTGTGGAAAATTTTGAGAGTCCTGATAATTGGACGCCATCTACTACAACTTCTAAAGAAATAACAGTTAAGAATACAGGAAGTATAAATATAGCCATTAGAGCTAGTTATGAAGAAAAATGGATTAATGCCAATGGTAATGAAATATCATTAACGGATAGTGATGGTAATGTAGCATCCATTATACATTTTAATTCAGGATGGGAGGAAGATTCAGATGGATATTATTATTATGGATCAAAAGATAATCTTACAAAACTACAACCAAATACTACTTCATCATCTTTTATAAGTGGAGTTACTTTTAATTCTAATATAAAAGCAAATCTAAGAAAAACAGTATCAGCAGATGGACAAACTATTACTTATGAGTCAACAGGAGATGGCTATGATGGAGCAAAATATTATCTTACAATTAAAATAGATACTATCCAATATGATTATGCATCTTATGTATGGTAGAAAATATATTAATAAGAAAACTAGGAGAATCTAATTTCCTAGTTTTACTTTTATAGGAGGAATTCATGAGACACAGAATAAAGAATTGTATTTTTAAATTTATGTACATTTCAATAATCATTTATTTAATGACATTTATCCCTGCTATTTTTGGATATAAGCCATTAGTAGTAATCTCAGGTAGTATGGAACCAAAGTTAAAAGTAGGTTCTATTTTATATTATCATAAGGAAGATATAAATAACTTTGAAAAAGGGGATATCTTAGTATATACAACAAAAAGTTATATTATTTCCCACAGAATTGTGGAAATTTCAGAAGATGGATTTATTACAAAAGGTGATGCTAATAAAACTATTGATTCAAATGAGGTTTTTAAAGAACAAGTTTTAGGAAAAGGTGTTAATTGGTGTATTCCATTATTAGGATATTATTCTGATTATATTTATCATCATAAATATTTACTTTATATATCCATTTATGTACTAATCATTGATTTATTCCGCGATAGTTATAAAGAATATAAAAAGAAAGTAGGAATGAAAAATGAAAAAGGTAATTAAGTTAGCAATATTAATAATTCCTTTTCTATTATCATTAAATGAAACTTTATCCTATTTCAATACTAATACTAGTTTTATTAATGTATTTACAACAAAAAGCTATGTATTAAAATTAAATGCTAATGGTGGATATTTTAATAGTGAGGATATTTCTATTAAAAATAATTCAACAGTTTTGCCAACTCCTACTAAGTCAGGATATACATTCTTGGGATTTAGTGATTCTATAAGTGGTGATATTAATTATTCTACCAATGTTGATAATATCGATTTAATTAATAACAAAAATCTATATGCAAAATGGAAAACAATTACTTATATAATTTCATATAATTTAAATGGTGGAACCATATCAGGACAAAAAACAAATTATACTATTGAGGATACTTTTACATTACCTATTCCTACAAGAGAGGGATATTTATTTTCTGGTTGGACTGGAACAGATTTATCAACTCCAGCACAAACAGTAACTATTTCAAAAAGTATTGGAAATAGAAATTATATAGCTAATTGGAATACTAATTCGTATTATGTAGATGTTAATCCTATTTTAGATGGTGTGCAAAATAATGCTGGTTATAGTGGATACACTTTTGATGTTTATGTAAATGGAACACTAGTTGCTGATGATGTAAGTGATTGGGCAAATAATATTAATTATGGTTCTACCGTTAGAGTAGTCACAAATGAAAAAACTGGGCATTCTTCAGGATTTGATCAAACAATTACCGTTGGAACTGGAACAAATGAGATAAAGCCTTCGTGGTCTAGAAATACTTATCAAGGTCATTTTTATTATATTAATACAAGTGGAGTTTCTACTTTTTGGACAGCAACCAATAATAAATATGGAGATTATATATCTACTCCTAGTGTAGATAATGTAGGTCAATTTGGCTATAATGATAATTTCTATAAGTTTGTAGATTTTAGTGCTTGGACAACATGGTATCAGCCTGACTATGCAGTAGGATTTACAGTAAATATTGCAGAACGAACTTGTCGTGCTACATTTGGAACACTATCTAATTCAAATGCGAACTATCAGCAGACTAAATTTCATAATGCTGGATATAGCTATTGTAATGTAAATCCTACCAATACGAAAGAAGTAGTTTGTAATGGAACTTATTCTCAAGTTTTATCAGCTTATAATTCAGCATGGAATATACTTCCATCTAGTGGAAACGGATTTTCTCGTTATAAGGATATGTCTTGTGATAGTGGTTGGTCTACATATGCTACTAGATAAACTATTGGGAGGTAATATTGATAAGTAAAAAGAATTTAAACTATATATTTTTATTGATTATTAGTTTTATATTGTCATCTAATATATGTTATAACTTAACATATATAATAACTCATGACTTATATTTTAGTTGGGACTTTAATATTATATTTTCTACTTTATCTGTTTTTAGGTATATTGATCTAGGAATTGGTACCTTTCTATTAACAACCATTATTTTCTTATTTGTACTTAAGTATGATAGGGAGTTAAAATTAAGATTAAAAAGAAATAAAAAATTGCCTGAAGAAGATGGAAGTTTTGAATATGGTAGTTCTAGATGGATGAAAAATAGGGAAATTAAAAAGAATTTTAAAGTATGGAATATTGGGAGTAAGTTAACACAAGGTGGTATACCTGTCACTTATTTAGATGGTAATTATTATTATGATGATTCTTTTGATCATACCTTAATTATAGGTTCAACTGGAAGTGGAAAAACTATTTGTGAAATTATGCCACTCATTTTTAATCTAGGATATGCAGGAGAATCTATGGTTATTAACGATGTCAAAGGAGAGTTATATTTTAATACTAGTAATTTTCTAAAAAAACAGGGATATAAGATAAATATTGTAAATTTAAGAAATGCACTTGCTAGTGATGGATGGAATCCACTTCATTTGCCATATAAATATTTTAAGGAGGGGAATGTTGATTTAGCAGGAGATATGATAGAAAACTTTGCTAAGTCATTAACTAAAAATCTTTCTTCTAAGGATATGTATTGGGAAAAATCAGCAACGGCAGTATTAACTGCTCTATGTTATGCTTTAATTGAAGATGCCAAAACAGAAGATGAAGTAAATTTATTTTCTTTATATAATTTATTAGTAGAACATGGTTCAAAAACGATTGACCGATTCAATTCACTAGATTTATATTTTCAACAAAAACCTATGGGATCTTTATCAAAAATGGCATATGCAACAGGTAGCTTTGCTAAAGGTGAAACTCGAGCTACATTATTTTCCGTTTTGGCAACTACTATAAAAATGTTTAGCGATACTGGTATTGCTAGTTTAACAAGTCGAACGGATTTTGAGCTTGATACAATTGGTAAAAATAAAATGGCAGTATTTTTAATCATTCCTGATGAAAAAGAATCAAGACATGAACTTGCAAGTTTATTTGTTGATCAATGCTATCAATCTCTAATCAATACTGCTCAATCATATAGTAGTGGTAAAATGCCAATAAGGGTTAATTTTATTTTAGATGAATTTGCTAATATGCCACCAATAACTTCGATATCAAATAAAATTACAGTATCTCGCTCTCGTAATATTAGATTTTATTTAGTAATTCAAGATTTTGACCAATTAAAAGAAAAATACAAAGAATCTGCAGGAACAATAAAATCAAATTGTACGAACTGGGTTTACTTATTAACAGCAGATAATGAAACAGCTAAAGAGATTTCTACTAGACTAGGAAAATATACTATTTCTTCTGATAGAGTTTCAACATCTACTAGATTAGAACAGTTAGACTATAATATTTCAAATGATAAAAGTTTAATTGGCAGAGAACTTCTTATGCCTGATGAACTGATGAGATTTAGATTTGGTGAGGGTTTATTTTTAAAAACTAGAAATCATCCTCTCAAAATTAGTATAATGCCAATATCAAAATATCCTATTGAAGTAAAACAAGTTAAACTCCCTGATAAACCAAAACAAGTAGAAATAAAATGCTTTGACTTAGATAAGTTTAGAAAAGAGAAAACTATTAGTAATATGAACAAAGTAGAATTAGAATAAAAAAATTCTAAAAAATAATAAACTGTTGAATCTATCAATAGTTTTTTTGGAGGTTAAACATTATAAAAGATAAAAAAAATATAGATATTAAAGAAATTATAAAAAAACTAGAAGAAAATGCTTGGTATGGAAATCCTACTACAATAGCTTTATTAAAAACAAATGATAATGATGTTATAGAATTAGAGGGCTATGTTCAAGAGTCGGGATACGAAAACTATTCAACTACTTGCTCTATAAAATTAAATGAAGAAATTTTGTATCAAGAAGAAGTACGAAATATTGGAGCTTATCATAATAAAGTATTTTTTACTGGAAAATATGAAAGTTTTAATGATACTATAGACTATTTAATAAATTATTTGAATACTAAAAAAATATCATCGATTGAATATAAATCATTAGATGATATAAATATGAAAATATAGAGGTAAATCATAAATGAATATGCAAAATTTAAAAGAAAATGCAAAACAGTTTTTGAAAATTGAACCTATTGCTAATAAGGAAACGCCTTTTATCATTCATCATCCTTTTATAAAATATAATCCTATTATTTATCAAACTAGAAAAGGTAATATAAAAAGTATAGATGTATTTAGTAATAAAGAATTAAAAAAATATTTTGATAGAATGGAGCAATTAATAGATGAATGCAAAACTCCACAACAAATATTTAATTTAATGACTCAGCCATATAAATTGTATTTCTTTTATTTAAATAGTAATAAGTTATCTAATAATGATTATAATAACTGTTTGAAAGATATTTGGATTAATACAGAATTTCCTAATAATGATAGGAATATATCTGTTAAGAAAATACTAACATTATTTAAAAAAAGTGATTCTAGTTTAATGATGTCAAAGGAAGAAAACGAATTTTATAATTCATTACCAGACAAAGTTAAAATTTATCGTGGAACTCATGATAGTAATAACTATGAAGCATTATCATGGACGACTGATTATGAAACGGCTTTATGGTTTGCAAAAAGATTTCATACTGATGGATATGTATTAGAAGCAATAATAGATAAAAAAGATATTATTGCTTTTTTTAATGATCGAAATGAACATGAACTAATAATTGATTTTACAAAAATAAAAGATTTAAAAATAGAAAAAGATTTAACTATAAAAATATGAGGTGATTTTAATAACAAGATATATAGATGTTGATGTTAAATTAAATAAAATAATCCCAATTGAGGAATCAAAAGATTTAAATGATGCAATAGAAAAGGCAAAAGAGATATTTTATGATAAAGAGTTAAGTAATGAATATTTAAATAATAGGGAGGTATTATTTAAAGAAAATCTTAGTTTAAGGGATATGGCATTAATATCTGCCAATACTGTGTATCAAAAATATCAACATGATGTAACATATGAGCAAGTACAAAATGAAATATATTCGGCTTTTAAAAATGAATATGATTATTCAAAATATTTAGTAGATGAAACAATTAAAGTATTAGAACAAGATTATAATATGTCTTTTGAAAAGATAAATATTTAAAAATTTAATTATGAATAAATAAAACTTATCTATAGTATTAGAAATTAGGAGGAAAAAATATACAATTTAGTAAAAATAGAAGTTTAGAAGTTAGTGAAAATTTTTATAAAAAATTAGAATTAAAATTAAAGAATGCATCAGACAATTTAAATGGATACTATAAAACATTTAATAATTGTCGTGAACAGGGTTTAATGCTAACTATTAGTGATAATATTCATAGTAATGAATTACTAATATGGGCTTGTGAATGTAGAAATAGTGATAATATTATGGTCATTTTAGCAGATAATAATTGCTCTGATATTAATGATATGTTTAATGATAAAGCATGGAAAAGTGCTAGATACTTTAAATGTGATGATTATGACTCAGCAGTTAATTATACCTATAGTGTAATAAAAAAACAGTTTGATAAAAATTTTTTACAGGAATATAATACAAAATTTAAAATGCATAAGTGCTTAACTGACCTGCAACATATTGAATCAGATGTAAGAGACTTAGAATATGAAGACTACTATGATCTTGCAACATTTGAAGATATTAATGAGGAATATTTTTGTGACCTTATTATTATTGATGGTAAATTAGGTTTAAGATATTCAAAATATATTGATGCAACTCATGAAGATTTTGATAATATTTTATTTCAAGAATGGGAACCTGATTTAACAAGCAATGTAACTTTAATGTTAGGTATGCAAGATAAATTAAGAAGTTTTATAGAAAAGGAAATAGACTACGATATAGAAGTTGGGATTGGGATATAGGAGGAAAAAATATAAGCACACGATCAAGAATTGGAATATTAAAAAAGAATGGCAGTATTAAAAGCATATATTGTCATTTAGATGGATACCCTGAAGGGGTTGGAAAAAAATTAAATGACTATTATTCAAATTATGAGATTGTAAAGGAATTAATTAAGTTAGGTAATATTGAAAGCTTAAAAGAAAAATTATATAAAGCATCTGAAGATTTAAAGGATAATGTAACTATTGCCTATCATAGAGATCTCGGGGATGACTTAAAAAGTACAAAACCGATGATTAGTAAAAACTTAGATGAATTCAATGAAATTTTATTTGATAGTTGGATTGGATATATTTATTTATTTGATGAAAAAACCAATAAATGGTTATGGAATTTTTATTCTATGGAGAATACCAAACTGGAATTAAAACCGTTAGAGGACTATTTTCAATTAGAACCTAGAAAACCATTAGCACCCATTATTGGAGCAGATGGTAATATATTTAATTTAATTGGTATATGTAGTCGTGCATTAAAAACTGCAGGATACCATGATAAAGCAAAAGAAATGACTAATCGAATTACTAGTTCAGGAAGTTATGATGAAGCACTTTCTATTATGTGTGAATATATAGAACCTGTGAACCAAAATTATCAAAAGTTTGATGACTTAAATGATTATGGAAATATAGATATATAGGAGGATTTAAATGTTAAAAGATTATCAAATTCAAAGAATAAAAGAAATGTATCCTAAAGGTACTGAAATCGAATTAATTAGTATGGAAGATTCGCAAACGGTTCCATCAGGTACTCATGGTATTGTTGATTTTGTTGATGATATTGGTACTATTCAAATGACATGGGATAATGGATCTTCACTTGGATTAATTGTGGGTGTAGATAAATTTAAAGTAGTTGGTAAAAAAGATTTAGATAACAATATTAAAATTTAAAAATCAATTGATGAATTAAAATAATATGGGAGGCATAGAATGACAAAAAATATTATTGAAAAGAATTTTATTCCAAAGTATGTTACTGATGATTTTAGTACATCTTACAGAAATGAAGTTTCAAACTTTGTTGCTGATTTGGTAGAAAAAAAGAAAAATAGTGATTCTGATGAGAAATTTTTGCAATCATTAAGTGAATATGATAAATTGGCATATTTATTATCATCATTTAAAAATAGTATAACTAATATAAAATATTTTGATCATTTTTATAGTGTTGATAAGAAATATTATATTTCTACCAATGATTTAAAGAAGTTTATTGAAAAAAGTGATTATCAATACAAAGATAAATTGATTCAAATATTAGATGATTATTCATTTATATATAATAGTTCTGATAAAACAAATCTTGTAGAAATTATTAATAAAAGGGAAAATATTTTAAAGGATTATGAAAATATCTATAACTCATTTACTGATTATTTTGAAAATTACTTTATAAAAAATATGCCAGAAGAATATAAAACACAAATAGTAAATAGTAGAAGTTTTAAGATTTAGGAGGATAATTATAAGAATTAAAGAATTAAACTTAGAAGAATTAAAGGATCTATCTGCTAAAGTAAACTATGATTTTTTAGTATTACAAGGTTGTGGTGGAGACTTACAAGAATGGATAAAAGGAATTGAAGATATATTAATAGAAAATGGAATAGTTGAAAAAAATTTTCATTTCAATGAGGTATATCAATTTCATAATAAAAATCTAACTAATTTAGCATTTGCATTAAATGATAAGAAAATAAATTTAGGAGCTTTAGCTATATATCGGTTAAAAATTAGGGAACAATTTGGAGCTATGTGGTTATCAGATTATGTCGACAATTATCTAATTAATGATATTAAAATTTAGGAGGAATAGTTATATTTGAAAAAATAAAAAATGAATATGATAAGAAATATAATACTGAGTTGAATAAAACAGGTATATTTTGGACTTTTAGCAATGAACAATTTGAAGAAAATAAAACTCATAAAAATGTTCCTAATAGTGAATATCTTTCTGTTGGATTAGGGGGATATATTCATCAGTCTAATAAAAAGAAACTTGATAATTTCTTTAATGTTATTGCACCTAAACTAAAAGCAGATTTTATTAGTAAAATTAATATAGATGATTTAATAAGATATGAATTAGAAAATCATGAATGTTATTATACTGGAGATTATTCGGAAGTAGTAAATATTGTTCATTCATATTACGATTTATCAATTAATGAAATATATGATAAAGTTAAAGAAATTTATAATCAAAAAATAAATATATAAGGGAGAATAGATTATAGTAGAAGATAAATTAAAAGAAATTAATAATCTTGGTTTCAAATTTCGTAAAGCAAAAGATGAAAAAGAAAAAGAAACTATTGAAAATGATTTGAAAAATATTCTATTTGGATTAAAAAAAGATGCAATAGATAAATTCAAAGATGAAAGTGATATAAAAAAATTTTTAGATAATATCATAAATTTCAATAACTATTCTTTTAATAATCAAATGTTAATTTGGGTACAAAGACCAGAAGCAGAATATGTTTCATCTTTTAAGACTATTAAAGACATGGGTTATCATCTTAATAGTGAATCTAAAGGTATTAAAATATTTATCCCTAATTTTATGACATTAGTGAAAATAAAAGTTGATGATAAAAACTTTATTAGTAAGCCATTATATATGTTAAATGAAGAAGAAAGAAAAAAGTATAAAGATAAAAACGATGAGGATATCGTTTTTTTTAAACAAAAATTAACAGGATTTAGTTTAGGAAATGTTTTTGATATTAAAGATACTAATATGCCTATGGATATTATTAATAATGAATTAGATCCTATTATCAATGATAATAGAGCTGGTGAGGTTATGGATTGTTTTATAAAAACAATTTACAATGATGGATTCAAAGTTAAATTTGAAGAGTTCCATAATACTACTGCAAAAGGATATTGTGATCATACTAATCATGAAATAGTAGTTAGAAAGGGCTTGAGCAATTTAATGCAAATGAAAGTATTAATTCATGAATATGCCCATGCACTAGCTCATAAGCATTTAGAAAATAATCAGCAAGACTATAAGACTCATCGTAATAAGTATGAAACTGAGGCAGAGTCAATTGCTTATGTTGTTTCAAAGTATTTAGGGATGCAGACAACAGATTATTCACTATCATATTTATATTCTTGGAGTAAAGAGAAAGATTTTAAAGAAATTGATGATTCATTAGGTACTATTGTTAATTATAGTAAAAAGATAATAAATAATTTTGAAAAATTTTATGACCGTGAATTTGGATTGTGGTCAGAAGAATATAAGAGTGTCGGTTTATGAAAAAAATGTCAAAAAGGAAATGGGATTGGATTAAGTATTGGGGACATCATTATCAAGTGATATTTCCCAATAAATCTAATCAGAATTTTATTTTATATCATCATAAATTATATGATGTTAAATCTTGGAATCAATTTTTTAAGGAGGCGTAATTTAATTGATTATTTGGAATGAAAAAATAAGAAAAAGCCAAGACATATTAAATGCAGTAATTAATCAACTGTATAAAGAAGAGATTAATACTGATGGTGTAGCAGAAATATTCAATAACGGAAAAGAGCAGGGATGTGTATTAAAATTATTTGATAAATATAAACCAAACCTAGATATTTGTATGTGGGTTTATATGCCTAATAAAAGATCTATAAATAATCATATAGAAGTAATAATTGGTAAGCACATAAATTGTAATGAATTGAATATGTGGAGTGGCAATGATTTAGAATCATATTCTTTTGAAGATAGTAATGCACGACAAATGCATATTATAACTCGAGATTTTCTGTTGGAAAGAATTAGAAATAATTTGGAGAGAACACATGATATTCCATCACTATAAATTAGGAGGAGTGCCTTATACAAAATAATAAATTATCATTAAGTGATTTGTTTTTTAAAATTGGAGAACTTATAAAGCATTATGAGGAAAATATTCCAATTGAAGTAGTAGAAGATAAAAAGAATGAAGACTTATATAGCATTAATCAGATTATTGAAATGTATCCTTTATTATCAAAACACATATTAACTAATGCTATCCATAATAGTGAACTAAAAGTAACTTGGATTGGTAATAAAAGATATTTCAATTTAAAAGATATTGATAATTATTTAAAACAAAAAGAAGAAAAAGTTATTAATAATATTCCTGAAACTATTGAAAGCTGGAGGAATCATTAATAGCTCAATTGTTAACAAAAAAAGTGGTAAGTAGATTTTCTATTTCTTTTAGTGAGGCTAAAAGATTAGGAATCACAGATGAAGATCTAAAATATATAACTGAAATTGATCCTAACAACTTTCGTATATCTATTCCTGCTTTTGATAAAAGAAGAACTAAATTAGTCCATGATTTACTAGTAGCAATTAAAACTAAGTATGAGATGCTTGAAGAAATAAAAAAAGAAGAAAAAGAATTTAAAAATAAGCAAGAAACACTAAAAAATTCAAAAAATAAAATAACACGATATGATTTAGTTAAAGATGGTGTTGAATTATATTTAAAAGAACGATATCAAGATTGTCAAAGAGGATTTATTCAAATAACAACTTATGAGCAAGATGTAAGAGATTACAAAAGCAGTAAATATTTATTAGATTACGGAATCTATGATATGATTATTAATAATGTTGATGGTGAGTATGCCCAAAACTTTGCTGATTATTTATGGGATACTGAAGTTATAAAAGGACAAAATAAAGGAAAAAGGATATCGCAAAATACTGCTTATAAACCTTTTTCCTTTATTCATAAATTATTTAATTATTTTAAAACAGATTTAAAAATTATTACTTACAATCCTTTTGATAACATAAAAAGGAAACCACGAGCCACTTCAGATGATAAAGAGTATTTTACTGATGAAGAAATGCATTATATAAAAGAAAAACTAGAGTTTGAAAATATTAGATTTAGAACATTAGTTACTTTTATGATGGATATGGGTTGTCGACGTGAAGAAGCAATTGCGATTAAATTTAGTGATATTAATAGATTTAGGGGAACAATAAAAATTGAAAGAGCTCTTGTAAAATCAGTAATAGATGGTAGATATATTATAAAGCCTGTTAAACGTAAGAAAAGCGAAAGAGAAATAGTTTGCACGAGTTATGTATTAGAACTAATAGATAAATATAGAAAATTTAAAGAGGCTTGTGGATTTATTGTTAATGATGATGACTATGTATTTACTGCATGGGATAGTATGGAACTAGTTTCTCCTGATACTTTTTCTAGGGAATTTAGAAGATTTCTTAAAAGAATAGGCATTCAAAAAATAGTTCCATTAAAAAATTTGAGACATACTAATGCTTCCTTTTTTGTTGCAAGAGGAAGTAATTTAAAAGCATTACAAAATAGAGTAGGTCATGAGAATGTAGAAACTACTCTAAGTTTTTATGCTCAAAGTAATTTTAATGAAGATAGGAAACTTGTTGATTCTTATGAAGAAGAGTTTTATAATAAGTTAGGGTTATCAATAAGCGATTTATATAGAATTGTAAGTAATCGTTTTACTAATGAAAAAAAATTAGTAGATGTTTTAGAAAAAGTTGGAAATGAATATATTGACGATTCTAATTATGATATTCAATTAGAAAGATGCCAAAATTATTTTAAAGAATTATTTCCAATTTTTGAAAAAATTCTACAAATTGATTCAATGATTGACGATGAAGAAATTGAAGCTATATTTAAAGGATTTTCATCGCTTTATCGTAAAATAAAAATAGATAGTTTGGAGCCAAAAATTCATATATAAAATATATGATAAAAATTAAACCCAACACATAGGTTTTTGCATTTTGGTACACTAAAAATTTTATGTACGAAAAAATTGTACCAATTGTGTACCAAATGCTTAAATCAATGTTAATTTTTTTCAATTATTTTTAATTTTAAGTTGATTAAAATTAATTGAAAACGATTAACGAAATCCTTATTTTTGTAGTCAATTATGCCAATTAAGGGTAAATATTAGAAATGGTTGATTTTCTCTCCAAAACCACTGTTGGGAGTTCGATTCTCTCATCCCCTGCCATTTAGAATTATGTAAACATAGTTTACTGAAATATAAAATTTATTAAAGTGCTAGTATAGACTTTAAATACTCTATACTAGCTTTTTTAATTTACTAAAATAAGGGTGATGAAATGGAAGAACAAATTATTGAACTAATAAAAGTAATAGAAAAAACAATTAATAATGATAATATAATTTTAAACTGTACAGTTATATCTTGCGTTATTGCACTTTTATCTTTATTAATATCACTAATTATATTTTGGTTGCAAATAAAAGATAGGATATTAAGAAAAAAAGTGCTAGGATACATATATAAATACTTTGCCCCAACGTATATAGCTGATGCATTACCAACAACCAATATGATTGAACAAGATTTAAAGAACATATTTTTTTCTGAAAAAGAAATATTTGATACATTAATATATTTAAATAAAGAAAATCTTATAAATGCTGTTGGAGATGATTCAACAATATTATCAGAAGTTAAATGGAAACCTAATATGGTTTACGATTAAAACCAAGAGATAAGGAGAAATTAAAGTGGAAAGAGAAATATATGATTTATTATACTATATTAAACAAAATGGAAAAGTTCCAAAATGCGAAGAAATTAATGTTACACAAGATAGATTAAAGCTGCTTGTAAAAAAATGTAATTCTGAATTTCTTCTGGATAAAAATTTTGTATATGTTAATATTTTAGGCAAAATCCAAAGTGATGATAATGCAGATATGGGAATTACGAAATTTGGTCTAGAATATTTAGAAAAATATAACCCAGTTGGCAAAATAATAAAATAATTTAATTACGAAGAAGTTGTGGTCGTAAGATTTTCAGCTTCTCTTTTTTACATGTGGAGGATTTGTTATGAAAAAAGAGAAAATAATATTAGTGATAATAGCCTTATTTATGCTAATAACAGATTGCAATGTCTATGCTCACCCTGGAAGAACAGATGCTAATGGCTGTCATACTTGTAGAACTAATTGTGGAAAATGGGGATTAAGATATGGACAGTATCATTGTCATAATGGTGGTTCTAGTAATTCATCAACTAATAACAGTTCATCAAGTAGTAATAATAATTCATCAGAAACAATTCATATTGTAAGCTCAGATACTACTTTATCATTAATAAAAATAGATGGTGTATCTATTGAGATAGATAACATAATGAACTATACAACAACTAATACCAATCCAGAAATAATAGTAATTGCAAATAGTGAAAGAGCAACTGTAGAAATTACTAACGATAAGAATTTGGTACATGGCACAAATCAAGTAATAATAAAAGTAACAGCTGAAAATTCTAATACCAGACAATATAAGTTAAATATAAATGTAGTAAATGATGATGCTACCATAAAGAGTATAAAAGTAAACAATAAAGATATAGAAGTATCTGATAATATGACTTTTATTACTTCTGATGATAAAGTAAAATTAGAGATTTCAACAAATGACCCTTATGCAAAGTTATTAAGTAATAAAACTTATAATTTAGAACTTGGAACCAATAAAATAACTATAGATATATCAGCAGAAGATAATAAAACAAAAAAACAATATGTATTAAATATAACTAGAGAAAAAATCATAAGTAATAATACTGATATAATTATGTACATAAATAATAATAAAGTAACTTTTGATAATTATGAAAGTAAAACAATATATTTATCTCCTAAAATAGAAGAGTTAAATATAGAATATGAGTTAGTAGATAAAAATGCTAAAATAAATTTAGATTACGATAAAAAAATTCAAGTAGGTAATAAAACAATCAAATTCACAGTAATAGCAGAAAGTGGAAAAGAACAACAATACACTATAAACATTCATAAAAATAGTAAATTGGAAGAAATACTTTATACAATAATCAGTGTAGTAGTGATAGGTATAGTCATATTTTGTACTTATTTATTCATTAAGAAAGTGAAATTAGTCTTAAAAAATAATAAATAGTATTATATATTGAAAGTAAAACTTTGTATATTGAATATCGAGTTTTATTTATAAAGAAACTAGTTCTAAACAATTATTAAAAAAGAAATCTTAAAATACTGTAGTAAGAAATTAAAAATAATATAGTCAACTAAAACATAGTAAATATTTTTTTACAAAAAATAAGTAAAAAATACCTATCAATACTTTGAAATATTATCCCCACTAAAAAGCTTAATGAATGAAATATAAAAAACATATGATATAATGAAAATGAGGTGAGAGAGTGAAAAGAAATTTAGTCAGTATTTTTATTACATTGTTAATAGGTTTTATCATTTATTATTTTGCATTACCAGCAATTAATATACATAGTTTTGGTTTTTGGGTATATTTAATTTTATTATTAAGCATATATACAATTACATTATTATGCTTATCAATTGATGAAAAAGGAAGAATAATTCGTTCAGTTAAAATTCTAATCGGAAGTGGTGTTACCATTATTGTTATCATATTAGGAATTATACTAATAGATTTTATTATGTCACCATTATTTCATTCAAAAAGTTATTCTGAAAGAATCAGTATTAATGAAACAGAAGAATTTACAAAAAATATAGCTCCAGTTGACTTTAATAAAATCCCACTATTAGATAAAGAATCAAGCAGAAAATTAGGAGATCGTGTAATGGGTCAAATGCCAGAATTAGTTTCCCAATTTTATGTATCTGATTTATATACACAAATTAATTATAAGGATAGTATAGTGCGTGTAACACCACTAGAATATAATGGATTCTTTAAATATTTATCTAACAAGGAAGATGGAGTAAAAGGTTACATTACTGTAAATTCTGTAACAGGTGAAGCTAATTTAGTGAAATTAGATAAAGGCATGAAATATGTACCATCAGCTATTTTTTCAAAAGATTTGAATAGACATTTAAGATTTAAGTATCCAACCAAGATATTTGGTGCAAGAAATTTTGAAATAGATAATGAAGGTAATCCATATTGGATAATTCCAACTATCAAATATACAGCAATTGGGTTAAAAAGAGAAATTGCATCAGTTATCATTTTAGATCCAATTACTGGAGATTCCAAAGAATACAAAATAGGTGAAGTACCAAGTTGGGTAGATCATGTATATCCTGCTGATTTAATTATCGAGCAAGTTGATGATTGGGGCCAGTATAAAGATGGATTTCTAAACGCCATTTTTGGTCAAAAGAATGTAGTTCAGACAACAGCGGGTTATAATTATATGACCATGAATGATGATGTATATTTATATACAGGAATTACATCAGTATCAACAGATGAATCTAATATTGGATTTATCTTAACAAATATGAGAACAAAAGAAACAAATTTCTATGCTGTACCTGGTGCTGAAGAATACTCTGCTATGGATAGTGCTAAAGGTCAAGTCCAACAAATGAATTATGATTCCACTTTTCCATTATTAATCAACTTAAATAATAGGGCTACTTATCTATTATCATTAAAAGACGCCGCTGGTTTAGTAAAAATGTATGCCTTTGTAGATGTTGCTGATTATCAAAAGGTAATTATTACAGATAGTGCAAAAGGAATAAAAACAGCTGCAGATAATTATTTAAATAATGTTGAGTTGGAAGCTAATAATCAAGAGTCTATTACAAAAACTATTAAAATAGAATCAATTAGTCAGGTAAGTATCGATGGAACTAGTTATTTCTATATAACAGATACTGAAAAGCAAAAGTATTATGTTTCAATAAAGGCAAATAAAAATATATTACCTTTTATAAAGAAAGAAGATAATGTCGAAATAACATATAATGATGTTAAAGAAGTAATAGAAATAACCAATATAAATTTGAAATAAAATGTGTATAAATAGAAAGAATGAGCATATAATAAAGTGTCATTCTTTTTCTAATGAAATTAAAATTTTTAGGCAAAAACTAATAAAAACGAAAAAAGTTGTAAAAAGTCGAAAAAAATCGAATAATTTTCACAAAAAGGGTTGACGGAAAAGAAGTAGAATGATATATTAAATGGGCATTCACGGAAAAGGGAATGTAATAGAAAGAATATATCAAAAAAATAAATAAAAAAATAAAAAAAAGTCGTTGACATAGCGAAAAAAATTTGGTATATTAATGAAGCAACTTGCGAAAAGAAAGCAAGTGAAGTGATCTCTGAAAACTGAGCAAAACGTCAAGTAATTTGAGAAGCTAGGAAGTACTAAAAAGTATACAAGTTCAAACGAACGAAAAAATAAATTTTTTTGGAGAGTTTGATCCTGGCTCAGGATGAACGCTGGCGGCATGCCTAAGACATGCAAG
>ERZ773192.114-NODE-114-length-94567-cov-22.786916_pt1 | contig 94567 bp, 77 predicted proteins | sample MGYA00581010_ERZ773192 | MGnify/ENA primary metagenome ERZ773192 (study PRJEB29015, sample SAMEA2737741) | human gut metagenome | biome: human gut; feature: human-associated habitat; material: faeces | place: China | collected 2012 ...
AGCTGAGCCACACCCCGAAAGTGAGAATTTTCACTCACCACTGAGATATGTTATCACATTTTATTTTTGTTGTCTACTACAAAATTATATTTTCTGTTATGGCAGGTGTGATTTGTCATTGCATCTGCAAATGGCTAGACAGAAAAGACAGTGACAATTAGCCAAAAGAAAGCCTCGGAGGACGCCACCTCCGAGGCTTTCGCTTTGTGTATTGCTTGAACACATTTTCATTCCTGTCTGCAGACATTATAGCATATGTCAAATACCATGTAAACATTCTATCTGTAAATAATATACTTACAGATCGGATTGCCCTTGGCAGAGAATTTTTCCTCATATTCTGTCATGACATTTCCTGCATTTAAGACCGGATCGTGATGTAAGTCATAAGTAACAGCCTTTTCTTTCCAGCCTGCAAGCGGAAGCTCGCTGATCGCAAAATCAAACAGATCTTTATTATCTGTTTTGAACTCAAGCTGTCCGTCTTTTTTCAGGAATTTATCATATAATGCCAGAAATTCCTTGCTTGGCAGGCGTCTCTTGGCATGGCGATCCTTCGGCCATGGATCGGAAAAGTTCAGATAGATCCTGTCGATCTCTTCTGCTGCAAAGATCTCGCCGAGCTTTCTTGCATCAACACAAAGAAAACGAACGTTCCCCGGTACGTTATTTTCTTTTTCCAGCTCTTCCATTTTCTGCACTGCACGCAGAAGTACACTGGAATACAGTTCAATCCCGATATAATTGATGTCTGGATTTTGCTGCGCCATAGCCAGCAGAAATTTTCCTTTTCCCATTCCGATCTCAATGCGGATCGGATTCTCGTTCTGAAAGATCTGCTCTTTGAACTTTCCGCGGTAAGTTTCCGGCTGTTTGATCACATATCTGCTGTTTGCAAGGGCTTCCTCTGCGCCCGGTATATTTCTGAGTCTCATTTTTACCTCTTTCTTTTTACAATCGCTTATATAGCTCCAGTGCTGGAACACCGGGAATTTTATATTCTTATTCTTACACGACGCATGCAAAAATATCTTTCTAATACCAGTAGTATATTACATGATTTCTATATAAAAAGATAGCAAAAGATTTTCATTTATCCTGAAATAGTGTATGATAAATTTGCATCTTCATATAAAAAGTATAATTTATCTACAGTTAAAGATGATATATTTATACTTATATATTTTATATTTTGAATCTAATTTAGGAGCATATATGCTATTTCATACTTTTCAATGTAAAAAACTGATCTTATCACTTTGCGTTGCTTCTCTGCTCTGCACACAGACGATCACTGCTTTTGCGCAGCCAACGGATACAGAGGCAAGCGACACCGCTGCAGTCGATTATGATACGGACGCTGCCATGCGCCTTGAGGAGCCGATCGATTCCAACGCGATCGATGGCTGGCCGACCGGTCCTGTTGTGGGCGCGGAAGGTGCGATCCTGCTGGAAGCCAATACCGGAACGATCCTGTATGCCAAGAACATTCATGAGCATCTTTATCCGGCAAGTACGACAAAAATTTTAACGACTCTCGTTGCTATTGAAAATTCCGATCTGAACGATATGGTGGAATTTTCCAATGAAGCTGTATTCAGCATTGAACAAAAATCCTCCAATATGGGAATGGATGTCGGACAATCCATTACGATGGAGCAATGCCTGTATGGTATCCTCGTGTATTCCGCAAATGAGGTCTGCAATGCAGTCGGAGAACATATTGCCGGTTCTATTTCCGGTTTTGTGGACATGATGAATGCAAAGGCTGCAGAGCTTGGCTGCACAGACAGTCATTTTGTGACTACAAACGGTCTGCACGATGAAAATCATTATACAAGCCCTTATGATCTGGCTACGATCGCAAGAGCCTTCTTTTCTAATGAAACGCTTACCCGTATAGCAGGCACAAGCCATTATACGATAGAACCGACTGCAACACAGCCTGATCTGATCGACCTTTATACACACAATAAGCTGACAAACAATACTTATCCGTATGAGGGCTATATCGGTGGTAAGACCGGCTATACCTCGCAGGCACATCAGACGCTTGTCAGTTGTGCGGAGCGAAATGGCATGAAGCTGATCTGTGTTGTCATGAAGGAAGATGCACCGGCGCAGTTTACAGATACGATCGCTTTATTTGACTACGGTTTCAATAACTTCAGCCGGGTCAATGTGGCACAAAATGAAACGAATTATACAGTAAACAATTCCGACTTTTTTGAAAGCAACAGCAATATTTTCGGTGCAACGGAAACGATCATGTCCATCAATCCGAATGATTATGTGATCGTTCCGAATACCATCACTTTTTCCGATCTGACATCCTCTCTTTCTTACGAAGATGATGCTTCCGATCCGCTGGCAGTTGCTTCCATCAACTACAGCTACCACGATGTTTCCGTCGGACAGGCAAAGGTAGAGCTGAATGCGCAGAAGGACACCTATGATTTTACTTCTCCGGTCGTGGAATCTGACTCTGTTTCCCAGAATAACGCACCGGGCGATAAAATCATCTTTATCAACGTGATCAAGGTGATCGCTATTGTGATCGGCGTGATCGTTCTGCTTCTGCTCCTTATCACCGCCATTGCCTTTTTCCGGAACTATCATTTCTCCAGACGGCGCAGAAATAAGATACAGTTTAAGATGAACCGGAAAAATAAGTCATTTGGACGGAGAAAACGGAGACGGGACAGGAAGAGGAGAATGAAATAGATTTCTATATAGGAGCGAAGTTTCTGCTATCAAAAAATCCCCCTGACAAATGTCAGAGGGATTTTTTTATTTAATTTATCCCCAAATAAAACAGAAAAATTTCTTGAATCTTCATTCATTTATGTTTCATCACCTTCTATAAATTATCGGCGTTACATACTCATGCCGCCCGATTGATCCTGCACATTATCACGCACCGAATCTGCTGCGTCATCGCCGTATTCACTGCCGTTTGAATCATTTTTCATATCATTTGATTTTGAACTGCTGTTATCCGATGAGGAATCCGAAGCACTTTCATTTCCTCCCAATTGATTTTCTTTATCTGCCTTTTCCTCTTGAGACGGAGTGCGGCCATTACTTTGTTCCTCGCCGTTCTCACTACCGAGCGTTTCGGGCTGCTCCTGTTCTTGTACCGGTTTTTGACCTGCGCTTTGTTCCTCGCTGTTTTCACTGCCGAGCGTTTCGGGCTGCTCCTGTTCTTGTGCCGGCTTTTGACCTGCGCTTTGTTCCTCGCCTTTCTCAAAGTCAAGCGTTTCGGGCTGCTTCTGTTCTTGTGTCGGCTTTTGACCTGCGCTTTGTTCCTCGTTATCTGCTTCTTCGGAAAGCCTTGATTGATTTTCTTTTTCGTTTTCCGAATCGACATATTTGCCGCTTTGTTCAAGAGCATTCTGTGCATCATAGCCTGCCAAATACTCATTTACCGCATTATCATTATCGGTTTGTTGCGTTTTGCCGCTTTCTAAACCGTTTTGATTATCTGCCGTGGGAATATCGGCATAATTTTCATAATAATCTTTTTCCGCCAGATCCTGCCTACTGTCATAATCATTTCCGCTGCCGCCCAAAACATATGACTTTGCATAATCATTATCATTTGCATCAACATAGTTATTTGGCTGATTTATGGCTTGGGAATTCTCGTATGCAACGGAATAATCTGTAATTGCTTTATCGGAATACCCTGTTTCGCTTTCGTTTCCTACGGCTTCTTCATTTACATTTTCTGCATTGGCAGCTTCACCGCTTTGCTTTAAAGAATCCGAATTTTCATTTTCTATATACGGCTTATCCACATTTTGAACAGGCACATCACAGCCTAACTCACGAGCTGCTTCAAGACGATGCCGCCCATCATCAATAAATTCATATTTGCCGCCTGCTTGCTGCGCTTGAATCATTTTATCCGGTGCATAATATGCTGAAACGCAATCTCTAAGCTCCGGATTACTGTGGATTTCATCATAGGATTTTCCGGAATTAAATTCCTTTTGCACTTCGGGAAGCTTTTCTGCAAGTGCCATATAAGACTCCTTGCTGTTGCCGTGATGATTCCAGAAATTCGGGCTGTCCATTCCCATAGCCGTGCTTGTATCTATGCTTGATGCCGGCACGGTTTCCACGGTGTATTTATATTTGCCGCTGTTTGTTAAAGCGTTATCCGTATCAATATGTTCCCGCTTTGCATTTGATGAGTTTAAATCATTTTTTTCACTGCCCGAAAAAGCGCTTTGAATTGACTGCTTATTATCAAGCGGCACACTTCCGTTTCTGTTTTCATTTGAAACGGAGGAATAATTAACGGGTTTGGGATCATTTTCACCCATTATGTGCGTTTTATATTGCGCCGCAGTAGGACTTGGCGGTATATTTCCGCTTTCGTTTGACACTTTATTTATGTAATCTGCGGCATATTTATCTGCCGGATTTTCCGCTTTCAAAGCTTCTGTTTCACGATACATGCCTGCCTGAAGATTTTCTTTGCCGCCGAAAAGATTTTGCATTGATTGCTGCGGATCCATTCCGCTGCTGATATTTGCAATATGCTTTTCTTTTAATTCCGAATTTTTAGCAAGCAAATTTTGCGCCGCCTCATCTTGATAAGCCCAATTTTCCCGTGCCTGCTGAGCGAAATTTTCACTTGCAACATAATTTCGGTAAGCATCATCTTGTCCATATAAGGACTTAAAATAATCACTTTGCATAACTTGATTTGCATATGAAGAAGTGTCTTGCTCACAGGGAATATTGTTATAATTATCAAGCCCGGTCAATTCGCTTTTAGCTGCTGCCTGACCGTAAACATTTTCATTATATGATTTTTCGATTGCATCTTTGTTTAACAAATACTTTTTATCGGGCTGATTGATATAACCAAACATTGCATCGTAATGATAAGCGTGCCTTCCCTCATGCACAACCGTGTTCATTCCGTCGAATTGCTCGCTTCGCTCTGCACACGCATCGGAGATATAGTAAGGATTTAAATGAATGCAATCATTATTCGGGCTGTAGCAACCGCAATAATCTTTTGGGCCGTATTCATCAAAGCCCATTGAACTTTCATTATCAAAAACAACGCTGCGAGGCGTTCTGCCCTGCTCTGCCGCCATTTTATTTTCAAGAGCCTGATACGCATCCATTCTTTCCTGAATGGATGCATTTTTAAAGTTATCAGACTTAAAAACATCTTTGTAAGCATCAAAGGGATCGGCAGACGGCTGAGAAAGAATTTGATTGACGGGCGCTTTTTCGGCAATGGTGCTTTCTTCGCTTGCCGATTTTCTGTTTTTTCCCGAAATAAAATCAAAAAGTCCCATTGCTTTCTCCAAAATTAAATATCTGCCGATTGCCTTATGCTTACGGTTGAAAAAATCTTAACAAGCTGCAAAAAGCTTGCAGACCTTTAAACTTTAAAAAGCAGACAATATAAATCATCTGCTTCATAAAATATAAAAATCAAAATACCGATTTATATTCGGCGCAAATCAATCTTGCTTCCATTTTTCAATAGCCGCATCGCCCATAGTTTTAATATCATCAATGATTGTGCCGACTTCTTTGATGGCTATATCCGTATCAGTCCACGGAAGAATTTCGGCGAAACCGGAATATTTATCTTCCTTGGCAAGAAACAAGAACGAAAGCAAGCCCAAAACAGGCTCTCTCTTAATTTCTATTGCAGCGGCAGCACCGGTTTTAAATATCGCAACAAGGTTTTGCACGATAGACATTAAAACAAGGTTTATCAATGCCGCCAAGCACATAATAGCGGTGAAAACAAAGATGAAAACACTGTCCGATTCAAATGCAGCGCCTATCATTCCGCCGGTTGCCGCAGACAACAGCAACTGCCTAACGGTGTATAATTTATTTGATTCAAAGTTTTTATGGCAATAAAATTCATATATTCCGCATGCAACCAGCACCAAAAAAGCAAATATGAAAGATACTGCTGCCGCACTGTCAAGCTGATAATTTGCAGCGAAACAAGCGCCTCCGATTGCCAACGAAAAAATCAGCCCAAGAAAGAAATTAAATAAATTGAATTCATGCTTGCACCTTACTTCAACACCGGCAAGCTGATCAATGCTGAATTCCTGATGAAAAATATTTTTACCAAGCGGAGAGCGACCTGCGGCTCTGAAAATAACTCTTTTGTTTGTTATTTGAAGTCTGCCGTAAGACTTTTCAAGCATAAGCCTTGTTCTGAGCTTTGCAAAATCATATTGCTTAATCGGAATTTCACCGTCATTTGCGGAAATGCAATCAGGCACAATTTTTAATCCGTGTTCAAATGCGCCTGAGCTTTCATACTTATTTCGTGTTTCATTAACCATATCAACGCCTTTGCCGACTCCCGTTTGGAGCTTATCAACTGCGTTGTTGAGATTTTGCTTCATTTTGTCCTTATCAATATTGATAACAACATTTTCTGAATCTGCTTGGATGGTTTTTTCGGGTTGCGGATTGCCGTAAGGATTAAATCCGCCTTGCTCGCTTGGGGCAGCCTGCTGCTTTTGGCAATCACATATTTCCCCTTCGGCAAGAGGGCGCCCGCATTTAGTACAAAATGCCATAGTGTTTTCTAACCTTTCTTGCTACAAATTATTTATTTTTTGATTTGAGTGTAGCCGCAAAAATCAAACATAAAATTGCATAAGCAATCAATTTGCAAAATCATTATTTAAATCAAAACAGCGAATCAACGGCAAAATACCACTTATCATCAACCTTTACCATATTCATCGTGCTGCTTTCGGGCTCAAGGCTGCCAAATTGCACAGTGCAATAAACAACGGCGGTTGAATCAGAGGTTATATCAATATCATCAACCGAAATATCCAGCTTAGGAAGCTCGGAAGCATCAGGAATATCCTCATCAAGATAAGATGCAAAAGGCAAAAGCAAAGAGATTGTGCCAATATCAAAACCCACTGTGCTGTTAAGCAAGGAATTTGCACCCTTATAAACAGATTGAACAGCCGGCTCAAAGCAATTAATCAAGCCATCCATATCGGCGGAATTATATGCCGACACTGCCTCTGCAACAGTTTCTTTAATTTGCTTTTTTGGAGAGAAAGCAACTTTTTTTGCAACAATTCCAACCGTTAAAAGCCACTGCTGCGGCAAGAATTAAAGCAATAATCATTTTTCCGCTTTTTTTCACAGAAAAACTCCTTTCGAATTTTAATAATATATTTTTGCAATTTTCATTTTTGGTATTGAAATAATTTGAATAAAATGTAATAATTTGTTTATATATCATTCATAATATTACTAAATACAACAATTATCGGCAATATGTTCGTGGTAACGGACTGTTTTAGCAGGGCGAATAACTCAGCAAAAAAACTCTTTTATGATATAATGTATGCATCATTCAACATTAAGAGGGATACAAATGATTAAGATTGCTATTTGTGATGATTCTGAAGAATTCAGCAGTATTTTGGAATTTAAAATAGGAAAATGCATAAATGAGCTTTTAGGTGCAGAATACGAAACAGTTTGCTTCCGTTCGCTGAGCAAATTGCAGACTTTTCTTGATGAAAATACTGTTGACATTCTTTTTTTGGACATCATGGTAAACAACACAAATTCAATGGACTGGTCGCTTTCAAACATTAAAGGAAATTACACACAAATTATCTTTATGACCTCATACCCTCAATGCGCATACAATCTATCCGAAGCAAAATGCTGCTATTACATAATGAAAGCAAAAATGACCGATGAAATACTGACACGGGCATTAAAAAAAGCGCTGCAAAAAAGCACAAAAAAAGACCCGAATTTAACCATAATCAAATCCGGGAGCAAAAACAGCATTGTAAATTTTCAAGATATTATTTATCTTGAAACCTTCAACAACAACCTTATGCTTCATGTTAAAAACCTTGGCAATATTCTTATATATTCAAGCTTAAAAGAATATCAAAAAACACTGCCTCCTAACTTTTTAAGGTGCCACAAATCATTCACGGTTAACATGAATCACATTTCAAGCTATGAGCCCTATAAATTCATAACCGCATCAGGCAGTGAAATTCCGATACCGCCGAAAAAATACAATTCTGTAATAAGCATATACAAAAACTATCTCAAAAATCTTTAGGAGCAACATATTGAAAACGGTAAATCTTCTTCAATTCTTCCCATGGGCCTTCATCATGCATCTAGTGAGGGCGCTCATAGTTTTTAACATTTCAAATACCATATTAAAAAACAAATATAACACTGCCATAACGCTTGCAAGCATTGTTGGCTTCGGAATGATATACTCCGGTGTGTCACTGCTCTTTGTAGACAGAAAAACCGAGCTGGTTTTTATGTTTGGCTATTATTTGATGATGTTTTGCATACTGCTGGCAGTTACAAACGGAACAATTTTTTCAAAATTTTTTGCAGCCGTTTTCAGCCTTATAGCATATCTTTCTTCATCTATTATGTATTCGATTGTTTTCAATCTTTTATTCGGCATTGATTTAGGAAGCGGTTATAAATTTGAAATTCCGCTTTCGATATACATTACCCAAATAGTTTTTGTTTTTTCTTTTTCTTTTATTTTCATTGTGTTGATAAGAATAATTCAAACAAAAAAAGAAAATGCCTTTTCAATAAAATCAAAATACACACTTTTTTTGGTTTTTCCCATCACTCATATTTTCGGAGCAATGCAAGCCTGCAGTGCGTTTATAACAATTCAGGAGCAAAACGGCTCCACAACCACCTTGCTAAACAATAAAAACATTGATATTTTCGTGCTCTTGTTTTCCGTGATTTGCCTTGTTGCAGATTTTACCTTGGTGCTTTTCATTGACAAATTTGAAAAGGTGGAAAAATATAATATAGAAGTTCAAAAAGAAATAATGAAAAACACGCTCAACTACAATCAAATGCAAATGCTTAAAAAAGAAAAAAGCGAATTCAAAAAAATCAAGCATGATTACATAAACATAATCACAACAGCAAAGGGCTTTATAGAGATAGGAAAGCCGGAAAAGGCATACGAATTTTTAAACAACACCGGCGATAATTTGCTTGGCCTTGCAGGATTTTTCATTTGCTCTAACGAAACTTTAAACACAATTCTTTACATAAAAAGTCGAGAAGCAGAAAACGAAGGCACAAAATTAAACATCCAAATCAAAGACGAATACGCAATCATGATAAATGATTATGATCTTTGCAGATTGGTAAGCAATATCATAGATAACTCAATTAACGCCGCGCGGAATGCCAAGGATAAAAGCCAAATTTCAATCAGCATTGAAATAGACGAAAAAACGCTGAAAATAAACAGCAAAAATAAATTCAGCAATAAAACCAATGATCATAAAAACAGAGATCACGGAAACGGAATCGGCATCATTAAAGAAATTGCATCAAAATATAACGGCACATATTCATATGAGCATAACGATGAAATCTGGAATACTCAAACCGTGCTCAACAATATACCACTTTCGGAAAAAGTTCATTGATTTTAAGCCGTATCTATTCTGATATGAATTGATATCTGCTTTTATTTTAATGATAAGCACAGGTTTATCTATGCCAATCTTCTTTGCGGCTCAGCATAGAAAAGATATGCAAAATGAGAGCACTCCGTAAAAATAACTGCTCAACAAATCAAACAAACCGCTAAATACCGCATTAACGCTGCAACAAATGCAGCATCCGAACAAACAAAAATATGCCGGATAAATAATTTGGTTAATTATTAAAAAGTTTTTATCAATCAAAGCCTTTCTGCAAAAAATAAAAATATTGTTAAAATTTTTCAATTGTAAAAACGGATATGCTTCACAAACTATTCTTGCAAGAGCGATTTAACACTTTGCGCAAAACACGCAAAATGTTATTTTGCCGTTGCAAAAATATTATAAGCGAGGTGTATCACAATGGCAAAGAACACAGTTCCCGAAGCAAAAGAAGCTCTTAACAGGTTTAAGATGGAAGCCGCTTCAGAGGTTGGTGTTAACCTTAAGCAGGGCTACAACGGCGATCTTACTTCTAAGCAAGCCGGCTCCGTAGGCGGCCAGATGGTTAATGTAATGTGTCCTGTACGAACTGTGCAATTTCAGCGTACAAATTGGGCTGAAAATAACCAACTTCAGCCGATTACATACGAATTTTGCATAGCGGTATAAAACACAATAAAAACTTGCACACTCACGAAAATGAGCCAAGAGGTATTTCCTCTTGACTCGTTTTTTCTTTTTCACAAACACAAAAAATCGAACTTAAAAGATAAAAAATCAAGACATAATTTTTATTAACAAATAGAGAAATCAAAACCGTTCAACATCCAACGCCGAAACAAAGGTGTACCAAAAAACGGACCACAAATGTCTAATAACCAAATTTGATTGACCAAATAGCAAAAGAATGGTATTATAAAATAAAAAAGGCAAGGAGAAAAAAGATGAAAGAACAATTTATAAATCGGTATCCATTATCCAAAACTTTAAGATTCTCTTTAATTCCCATTGGGGAAACAGAAAATAATTTCAATAAAAATCTTTTGCTTGAAAAAGATAAACAACGAGCAGAGAATTATGAAAAGGTCAAAGGCTATATTGATCGCTTTCATAAAGAATATATTGAATCCGTGTTGAGCAAAGCAAGAATTGAAAAAGTTGATGAATATGCAAATTTATATTGGAAAAGCAACAAGGATGATTCCGATATAAAGGCTATGGAATCATTAGAAAATGATATGCGTAAGCAAATATCAAAGCAGCTCAAATCAAATGCACACTATAAAAGGCTGTTTGGAAAAGAACTTATATGTGAAGATTTGCCGGCTTTTTTAACGGATAAAAGCGAGAGAGAAACAGTTGAGTGCTTTAGAATCTTTACAACGTATTTCAAAGGCTTTAATACTAATAGAGAAAACATGTATTCAAGTGATGAAAAATCAACCGCAATAGCTTATCGTTGCATAAATGACAACCTGCCACGCTTTTTAGATAATGTAAAAAGTTTTCAAAAAGTATTTGATAATCTTTCTGATGAAACTGTCACAAAACTAAACACAGATTTATATAATATATTCGGCAGAAATATTGAAGATATTTTTTCTGTTGATTATTTTGAATTTGTTTTAGCTCAATCGGGCATTGATATTTATAATTCTATGATTGGCGGATATACTTGCTCTGACGGAACAAAAATCCAAGGCCTTAATGAATACATAAATCTTTATAACCAGCAGGTTGCAAAAAACGAAAAATCAAAAAGATTGCCATTGATGAAGCCTTTATATAAACAAATTTTGAGCGAAAAGGACAGTGTATCGTTCATTCCCGAGAAATTCAATTCAGACAATGAAGTGTTGCTTGCGATTGAAGATTATTATACCGGCCATATTGGTGATATTGATTTACTAACAGAGCTTTTGCAATCATTAAACACTTATAATGCCAATGGAATATTTGTAAAATCAGGTGTGGCCATTACTGATATTTCAAACGGTGCATTTAACTCTTGGAATGTATTACGCTCAGCTTGGAACGAGAAATATGAGGCATTGCATCCCGTAACAAGCAAAACAAAAATTGATAAATATATTGAAAAACAAGACAAGGTATATAAAGCAATAAAAAGCTTTTCGCTTTTTGAGCTTCAAAGCCTTGGCAACAAAAACGGCAACGAAATAACCGATTGGTATATTTCCTCAATCAATGAATGTAACAGCAAAATAAAAGAAGCTTATTTGCAGGCACAGGAATTACTGAAATCCGATTATGAAAAAAACTACAATAAAAGACTTTATAAAAATGAAAAAGCAACAGAGTTAGTTAAAAACCTGCTTGACGCAATAAAGGAATTTCAAAAGCTTATTAAACCGTTAAACGGTACCGGTAAGGAAGAAAACAAGGATGAGCTTTTTTACGGCAAATTCACTTCGCATTATGACTCAATAGCAGACATCGACAGGCTTTACGATAAAGTTAGAAACTACATTACCCAAAAGCCTTATTCCAAAGATAAAATTAAATTAAATTTTGACAATCCTCAACTTCTTGGCGGATGGGATAAAAACAAAGAAAGCGATTACAGAACTGTTCTTTTACATAAAGATGGTTTTTACTATCTTGCCGTTATGGACAAATCTCACAGTAAAGCTTTTGTTGATGCACCTGAAATAACCTCTGATGACGAGGATTATTACGAAAAAATGGAATATAAGCTTTTACCGGGTCCCAATAAAATGTTACCAAAGGTTTTCTTTGCCACTAAAAACATTGATACATTCCAACCGTCAGACAGAATACTTGACATTCGCAAAAGAGAAAGTTTCAAAAAAGGAGCAACATTTAACAAATCCGAATGTCATGAGTTTATAGATTATTTCAAAGGATCTATTGAAAAACATGATGATTGGTCACAATTCGGATTTGAATTTTCTCCTACAGAAAGCTATAACGATATTAGTGAATTTTATCGAGAAATTTCGGATCAGGGTTATTCTGTAAGATTTAATAAAATATCTAAAAACTATATTGATGGGCTTGTAGAAGACGGATATATCTATCTTTTCCAAATCTACAACAAAGACTTTTCAAAATACAGCAAAGGAACTCCTAATTTACATACTTTGTATTTCAAAATGCTTTTTGACGAGAGAAACTTATCAAATGTAGTATACAAGCTCAACGGTGAGGCAGAGATGTTCTACCGTGAAGCAAGTATAAATGACGAGGAAAAAATAACTCACTATGCCAATCAACCGATAAAAAACAAAAACCCTGATAACGAGAAAAAAGAAAGCACTTTTGAGTATGATATTATAAAAGACAAGAGATTTACCAAAAGGCAATTTTCACTTCATGTGCCTATCACAATCAACTTTAAGGCACACGGTCAGGAATTTTTAAATTATGATGTTCGCAAGGCGGTTAAATACAAAGATGATAATTATGTTATCGGCATTGACCGAGGAGAGAGAAATCTGATTTATATCAGCGTTATCAATTCAAACGGTAAAATCGTTGAGCAAATGTCGCTTAATGAAATAATCAGTGATAACGGGCACAAAGTTGATTATCAAAAGCTTTTGGACACAAAAGAAAAGGAAAGAGATAAAGCAAGAAAGAATTGGACCTCTGTTGAAAATATAAAGGAACTCAAAGAAGGCTATATCAGTCAGGTTGTTCACAAAATTTGTGAATTAGTCGTCAAATATGACGCTGTTATCGCCATGGAGGATTTGAATTTTGGCTTTAAGCGTGGCAGATTCCCTGTTGAAAAGCAAGTTTATCAAAAATTTGAAAATATGCTTATTTCAAAACTCAATTTGCTTATTGATAAAAAGGCAGACCCAACAGAAAACGGCGGACTTTTAAGAGCATATCAGCTTACGAATAAATTTGACGGTGTAAATAAGGCTAAGCAAAACGGTATCATCTTTTATGTTCCTGCGTGGGATACAAGTAAAATAGACCCGGCAACAGGTTTTGTTAATCTTTTGAAGCCAAAATGCAACACAAGCATGCCGGAGGCGAAAAATCTTTTTGAAACAATTGATGACATCAAATATAATGCAAATACCGATATGTTTGAGTTCTATATTGATTACAGCAAATTCCCGAGATGCAATTCAGACTTCAAAAAGACTTGGACTGTTTGCACTAATTCAAGCAGGATTTTAACCTTCCCAAACAAAGAAAAGAATAATATGTGGGACAATAAACAAATTGTTCTTACCGATGAATTTAAGTCATTGTTTGACGAATTCGGCATTGATTATAAAGGTAATCTTAAGGATTCTATTTTAAGCATTTCCAATGATGATTTTTACAGGCGATTGATAAAGCTTCTTTCATTAACACTTCAAATGAGAAACAGTATTACCGGCAGCACATTACCGGAAGACGACTATCTCATCTCCCCTGTTGCAAATGAAAGTGGTGAGTTCTATGACAGTCGTAATTATAAAGGAACAAATGCCGCTTTGCCTTGCGATGCCGATGCCAACGGTGCATATAACATTGCAAGAAAGGCACTTTGGGCAATAAATGTATTAAAAGACACCCCGGACGATATGCTAAATAAAGCTAAGCTTAGTATAACTAATGCCGAATGGCTTGAATATACACAGCGATGAGCGAACAGCCTTTATCTATATCCCAATTAAATGATTTTATATTCTGCCCTGTTTCAATATTTTTTCATTCACTTGAAACAGAAGAAAACATTATGGTTCAGGATTCGTTTCAATTAAACGGAACAGATGCCCATAAACATTCAGACTCTGCAACATACTCAACCGAAAAGAGTGTGTTGCAGGGCGTGTGCGTGTATTGTGAAAAATATAATTTGGTTGGAAAAATTGATGTTTTTGACGAAAAAACAGGTATTCTAACCGAACGCAAAAAGAAGATCAAAACCGTTTATGATGGGTATATTTATCAAATTTATGCGCAGTATTTTTCATTGATTGAAATGGGATATAAAGTTAATAAATTGCGTCTTTACAGTATGGATGACAACAAAATTCATACTGTATCAAAGCCTGAAGAAGATAAAATAATGTTTGAAAAATTCGAGCGTATAATATCAGAAATTAACAATTTTTCATTTAGAAATTTTAAGCAAAGCAATATAAGTAAATGTCAAAGATGCATATATGAACCGCTATGTAGTTTTTCTTGTTTGAAAGAGGAGTAATGATGTTTACAGCACCTGACTTCAGTAAAAAACAAATTGTTTTTGTTTTATTTAACGAGGGAGAAAAACTGGCATTCAGCAATGATAATCTTGTTGTTAAAGATAGCTTTGGAAAGGTGAAATTTCAATGTACCTGTTACAGGCTGTTTATTGTGTTTGCCATAGGACATACAAGTATTACTTCTGCATTAATTCAAAAAGCTCAAAAATTTGGATTTTACATCGCACTGATGACGCCCGGTTTTAGATTGTATTCAATTATCGGTGCTCAAAAAGACGGCAACACTTTACTTCATAAAAAGCAGTATAGTTATTCGGATATAGGGATAGCTAAGATTATAGTATCAAACAAGATGAGCAATCAATTGTTAGAATTAAAATCAGTAAGAAACAAAAATGAATTTGTTAAAGAAGCGATTATAAAAATATCCGAATATATTAAAAAAATCCCAACCACCCACAGCATAAATGAATTGATGGCATATGAAGGCCTTGCTTCAAAGGTCTATTTTAAAAATCACTTTAGTAATGTATTATGGCAAGGAAGACAGCCTCGTATAAAAAGAGATTATGTAAATTCCACATTGGATATTGGTTACACATTATTGTTCACCTTTATTGACGCTCTGTTGTCAAGCTATGGCTTTGACAATTATTGCGGAATAATGCACACGCAATTTTATATGAGAAAATCTTTGGTTTGTGATATTGTTGAGCCTTTTAGAGTTTTAATTGACCATGAGGTAAAAAAAGCCATAAACTTAAAGCAAATTAAAGAAGAAGATTTTATTATCATAAATCATCAATATCGTCTTAAATGGGATAAATCTGCTGATTATGTTAAAATTCTTATGAAACCTTTGCTTGACAATAAAGAAGGTATATTTGCTTATATTCAATCATATTATCGTGCATTTATGAAAGAACTTCCTCCGGAAAAATTTCCGGTGTTTGAAATAGGTGACTGAATTGATTATTATTAGTTATGACATAAGCAATGATAAAAAAAGAGCAAGATTCAATAAATATATCAAAAAATTCGGGCATATGCTTCAATACTCCGTATATGAAATTGAAAACAGCGAACGGATTTTAAATAATATTGTTACGGATTTAAATAATAAATGGCTAAAACAGTTCGACCAAACCGACAGTGTATATATTTTTAATCTCAGCAATTCTTGTAAAGTCAAAAAGTACGGATATGCAAGAAATGAGGAGTCTGATTTGCTAATTGTGAAATAAAATTTGTAAACCTTGGTCTGAATATGGTATAATTATAAATTGAAAGGGATTATTAGTCTATAAGCTTGTATTTTTTATTGATATTTAACAAATTTCCAAATACAAATTTGTGAATTATAACAATCCAAGGGATTAATAATCCCTAATAATTTCTACTGTTGTAGATGGGGTGCAGGGGGCTTGCCCCCTTGCCGATTAATAATCCCTAATAATTTCTACTGTTGTAGATGCGATTATTTTGTGCAACGCGTTATTCAGCGATTAATAATCCCTAATAATTTCTACTGTTGTAGATCAATCCAAGACAAAGCTTTACCAAAAGATTAATAATCCCTAATAATTTCTACTGTTGTAGATGCTAACGCTAAGATTCAGCTACTTAAGGATTAATAATCCCTAATAATTTCTACTGTTGTAGATGTAATGGTAATTGTTCTATTACTGCTAAGATTAATAATCCCTAATAATTTCTACTGTTGTAGATTTATGGATAATCAAAAGTGGGAATATGATTAATAATCCCTAATAATTTCTACTGTTGTAGATCCCGAAACCTCGGGGACTTGTAGCCCTCGATTAATAATCCCTAATAATTTCTACTGTTGTAGATGCAAAACAGGGCAAGGACAAACCGTTAGATTAATAATCCCTAATAATTTCTACTGTTGTAGATCTTTGACTTCCCCGTCTTTTTCAACAAGGATTAATAATCCCTAATAATTTCTACTGTTGTAGATGCAATACCGTGTGTTTTTTACATACTGATTAATAATCCCTAATAATTTCTACTGTTGTAGATGTGGTCGCCTGTTATAGTAGGGCTTATCGATTAATAATCCCTAATAATTTCTACTGTTGTAGATACCCTCCTATTTTTGAATTACCGGCATAGATTAATAATCCCTAATAATTTCTACTGTTGTAGATAGAGAACAGATTGCAAATGTTGTGTTGTGGATTAATAATCCCTAATAATTTCTACTGTTGTAGATGGGACAAGCGGGGGTTCGTCGGCAATAGTGATTAATAATCCCTAATAATTTCTACTGTTGTAGATTTTGGAAACTTGTGCATTAACACTTTCGATTAATAATCCCTAATAATTTCTACTGTTGTAGATCTTCTCCGTCCTTTTCTACAATTTCGTCGATTAATAATCCCTAATAATTTCTACTGTTGTAGATTAAGGGTAGTACCTTGCGAGAGATAGCCGATTAATAATCCCTAATAATTTCTACTGTTGTAGATAAATTGATATTGTTGTCTTGCGAAAATTGATTAATAATCCCTTATAATTTCTACTGTTGTAGATGTCTCTGCTTAATCCTCTGCTCATAAGATTAATAATCCCTTATAATTTCTACTGTTGTAGATTATTCAAGATAATTTCTATATGAATCGGATTAATAATCCCTAATAATTTCTACTGTTGTAGATCGGGTTTACCGCATTGTTCGGCGCCTGATTAATAATCCCTTATAATTTCTACTGTTGTAGATTCAGCCTAAAGCAATCACCCTCATAACTGTTATAGATTTTTACTACTGCAATGATAAGATTCAAATCTTTAGAAATAATGAAAAAAATTGCACAACCACAAAAAAGAGCCAAGAGGTGTCCCCTCTCGGCTCATTTTTTATTCGCTCAATTTATTTATAATATCGTCTATATTATCTTCGTTCAAGACATTCTCGTACTTTTCTTCAAATTGAATTAAATTAGCCTTTATGTTTTGCTCGTTTTTCTTTTGCAAATTATAACCATCTACAAAAGTTTTGTTATCAATAGCAGATTTTACAAACCTAACAATCTCATCTTTAATTCTGCTAAAATCGCCATACAAATTTATTATAGCCTTCGCAATTTCCGAATATGTTATCTCATCATCATTTTTATAATGATAATATAAAATTCCGAGGATATCGGACAGATCATTTTTATATTTTCTACCCGATACCATTTTCATTGCAATTAAATATTCTCTTCTGACAGTTCTGATTTCCAGCACATTACCGAAAGTTTTGTAATATCCTGAATACTGCCTAAGTTTCGGTGAATATGATGCCGTTTTCTTAAAATCATCGTTAAGCCATTGCTGTGACAAATCAAATTTATCCGCAACAATTTTAGCAGCATCTTTAATTGCACTGTCATAGGTATTAAACGCATCAACATCAACACTGTTCATTCTGAAATCATAATTAAGAAGAACCGAACCGCCACCTACAATTATGATTTCAGCCGAAGTTTTTCTGCCTGTTAGGCGCTTGAATTCCTTTGCAAGTTCTTTGAGATATGTGTCAACCATATTTTTTTGAATATCATTATGCAACATCAAACACTTCGCTTTCAACAATATTAAAACGCATAAATTCAGGTATAGAATTAGTAATAGAATCCTTCAAAATTCTCTCATCATTCATAACCTTTGCCTCGGCTACAACGCTTGCCGGGTAAATAACTTCACTAAGCTTTGTAGAACGATATGAATTGTATTTTTTGCAAATAGGAATATTATTTATCCTGCTGACATAATCAAGCATTGCCAATAGATACAATGCTTCAGGGTACCATTTTTTGTTCATATAATCGGTAACTTTATCAGCCTTCAAAACAAACACAATGAATTTTTTGAAGCCCAATTCTTTAAGCTGATGGCGAATATTACTCTTAAAAGCCTCGAAATCATAACGAACATCATTGTCTTTATAAAGCAAATCTTCCATCGAAACATCAAAGAATTTTGACAGCTCATAAACGGTTTTAGCATTGCAATTTTCAAGCGTAGTTTTCCCATTGCAAATATCGCTTATAGTAGAGTACGGTATCCCTGTTGATTTTGATAAATTGTATTTAGAAATTTGCTTTTCGGCAACTAAATAATTAACATTCACGCTATCACCACCTTCATTAAATTATAACGGTATTCCGTGATAATGTCAAGCAATAATAGTATATGCGGTTTTGAATAAAAATTTACTATAATTGTTGATTTCGGTTTGTCTGTTGCCTAATTTAACTTTACCGGCGAAAGAAGAAACCGGTTATATCGGAGTGTGGGGACAACGCAGGTTAAATTATTTAAAGCACCATCGCAAAGTTTTGTATTATAATCTGCTCACTTCCGGCAAACTTCATTCCCTCCTTGCTGATACCGAAGAACAAGTCCAACAACTTTTTTCTCCGGCTGGTAAAACAATATGTCGAAAAAGAAAGCGTTACCGAAGAACTAAAAGCAATCGATATGTTGCTCTGGGTGCAGAAGATGAATAATGTTCGTAAACGTGTAACGGAAATAGTAAATGCAGAAATAATATTTAGTTAATGAAAAAGCACGGCCTTCAAAAACTTTTGAAAGCCGTACTTTGATTTTTTATTGTAATAACCATTTTACTCTAAATTATAAGGAAATTTGTTGTTTAACCAATCTTCATATAACCATGCTGTTTTCGCAACTTGAAAAGCAGAAAATGTACCTCCGCCTAAATTATCTTCATTATCCTCTTTAATTTGATATTCATATTTTAATTCAATTTCACTGTCACTGTAATCATAAAAATGATTGGATAAAAACGCATCAAAATTTAATTTTTCTTCTTTGTTTTCGAAAACAAGAAACTGATTACAATTGGGTTCTCTACTTGATAAATCGCAAGTACCGTGTGTAAAAATTTTAAGAAGCTTGCCTTCTATTGTATCAATACAATAATAACTGTACCAAAACTCTTGTTGGTTTTTTACAGTAGAATTTGTGGCTTTCGGTAAATATTTTCGATATTCATCAAAAGCCCACAGCTCGGTTTCATAAATCACAGTGCTGTGATACATTATATTTAATTTTGCACTATGCATTCCCGGATGAATATAAAATGCAGCGGCAGGCACCCAGTCTTGAATAAAATCGCCGGTTCGGACAATTTGAAATTCCGGATAGTCTTTATGATAACAATATTTTTTATTACCCCAATCAAATATCCATTTGTCATATTCTTCTAAAAGAATGTTCAGTCGCTCCATAATTGAAAGGTCTATGCCAAATCTTTTCCGCCATAAAAATTCAACATCGTTTAAATCGGCCTGCTTATCAATAGGTGTGTTATTATCTACAACTCGTGTATACACATGGTATGCTCTTACAATCTTTCCATAGTTCTTTCCATTTTCATTTTTTACGTCTTTATCTTGATAATCCTTTTCTAAATAATACGGAACTTCAAGACTGTCTTTTATGATAAGAACATCAATCTCATGATTATTAATAGTAAAGGTCTGCATTTCGATTCTAGGACGAGTACTTCCGACAAATGTAATGTTTCTTAATATATCGGTAATGCCTTGTTGATTTCTTCTGTATAAATCATTTTCTACGCCTGTTATAGAAAAATCATCATCTGCTACACCAAATATAATGTAAGAGTCTCTTCTTGGACGGTTATTTGCCATACACAAAATATCATGAACAAGTTCAGCTTTATCATGATGGTGCTCTCTCTTAAAATCCCACCAATCACCTTCACGTCTTGTTGATATTAAATTTTTTATTTCATCTGTTAATTTGTCAATGTTCAAACAATCATACTCCTTTAGTTGGTGTTTGAATTTACAATCTCTTTGGTTGCATTGATTTTTGCATCGCTATAATCGACTACATCTTTGATTGCAATCTTTTTCATTGCGGATATAAATGCTTCCATAAATGCAAAATCAATTTCACCATTCTTTTCGGGCAATCTGATATCTTTATGTTTTACAACATTCCATCCACCCAATTTGTTTTTGTAGGAATAAATCGGCAGATCAGTCACTTTATTAATGCACATAACCATAAATAAATATTGATTAGGTGTAAGCTTATTATCTGCCAATTTCCATTGAATAGCATAAGAATCCGAAAGAACGGTAAAATCTCGTGACTGATAATAAGCTCTGTAAACATCGCTATTAGATGGAAGAGAAATCACGTTGCTTATGACAGTTGCTCCTGCTTTAGGCGCATAATAGTTTAATCCTTGATTTTGGAAGCTTGATGTAAGACAAGGAAGCACATAACCATCTATTGGCTGCTTAGGCAGTTCTTTAGCCTTATATGGTAATTTTTTTGTTGCTACTTTTTCAAAAAGATTACCTACGCTATATGTACCCCAATTATCGTCGCCGAGTTCATCAAATCTTTGAAGAGCGTTAAGCTCTTCAACCGACAATTCATAATTGTCGAATCCGCTTACTTTTAAGTAAGCGGATAGCTCAGCTATAAAGGATTCCATAAAATCAAAATCTATTTTACCATTTTTATATGGAAGCTGTATGGGCTTCGTTTTTATCTTTTCCCAAGAACACATATTGTCAAACCCAAATTCGTTGCTCAAATAGCAAAAAGAGTTTGCTAAAAATAGTCCTTGCCTTTCGGTAATATTATAATTTGCTTCTAGAGAAAAAACTCTAGCATGTGTTACCATTTTATAATCAAACTGACGATAAAATGCATTCCCAAACATATCAACGGTTATGGTGTTTTTCTTAAATATTTTAGCGTTAACATCGGATTTACCCAAAACACCATTATTAGACAATCCTGCTGTAATAACATATTCTCCTTTACCATTTATATGAATTTTTTTGATATCAAAATCTCCGTTTTGACTTGTAAACAAATCGTACAGCTTGTACTCGCCCCACTTAACAGTCCTCAGTTTTTCATTAAGTGAGGCATTTATTTTCCCAGGCGGTCATCCTCCATTGGTTGGTTTTATAAGAGTGTTGATACTTCCCAAGCAAGATAGTTGCTAACCGTCTTTTTGAAATCTTCAAGTGTTGGCTTTGTATCTATCGGTGCAGATTGATTCCAGTCTGCGCCGTCTTCGGGATCTATATGCCCCTCATAATATTCTTTTTCAGTAAGAATATTAAGTTTGGATTTTCCAAAACGCACAAGATCTACAACCTCCTGATAACGTTCTTTCGCTCTGTCTGTGTCAAATAGATTTTTGCTTGCTTTTTTACGATCAGAACGAGTATATCCATCGTTTGAAAAATCGATAAACTTAACAAAATCGTCTTTTTGATGAGCTTCTCCCACACGAAAAACATATATGTTTGTTTGCACGCTTGATTTACCTATAAACAAATCTATTGGCATTTTAATGCTTGCAAGGAGTGTGCTATGCTGCAAAATACTCTTGTTGTATTCTGTAGCCTTACCCGAACCGGCAGAATTTTGAATAATTATAGCCGCATAGCCCTTTTCCATCATAGAAAGAGCTTTTTCTACAAATATCATTCCGTTGCCCTCTGCAGAATATGGAGGGTTCAACACAAAAGCATCTGCAGGGAACTTTTCGTCTGTTTTACCAAAGCCATAATGACCATTAAACGCCAAAGAGTCCTTGTTCAAAATATTGGAGCTACCGTCACCCATCATAATCATATTGAGTACAGCAAGCATATAAACATTGGAGAGTATTTCCAAACCAAGTAACTGATTTGCCTTGATTTCTGCCTCTTTCAAAGCTAACTTTTCCGGAGATTTAATTGTATTCTTTGCATCAATCAACATTTCGTTCATAGCAGCAACAAGCAAACCCGCAGAACCTGTTGCAAAGTCCCATACATAAGAATCTTTATTAACTCTTGCAAGTCGGCACAAAAGCGTTGAAACATAGGAAGGAGTAAGTACAACATCATTAAGCTGATCTTGCGTAAAACCGAGCCAAGAATACATTTCATTAAACAGCTTACCGGTAAAATCCGTTGTTAAGCCTATTTTGTAATAAATACCAAGATCGTCAACTATTTTTATAAACACACGTTTTAACTGACTTTCACCGTCTTTTGGTTTGTTTATATTATCTGTAGTTAATGTATTTTGTAATGTTCTAACAATTAAATCTTTTTTGTCTTTTGGCAATTTCTTAGCGTCAAGGAAAGATTCTATCTTTCTCAGCATAATATCACCGTCGGTGTTATTTCTTTCTTCGGACGATTTAAGGTCAGCTTTAGTAAGTGGATATACCTTGTTATCCACATCGCCAAGAGTTGCCATAATTGAAGCGGCAACAAGGTAAACACGATCATTTTCGCTTAATCCTTTTTCGCTCTTGAATATGTCGTTATTGAGTTTAACAAGACTTGCCGTTATTTCTTGTTCTCTGCGTTCTTTTAATCTTTCAATTTCTTCTTGTGGCAGAGATAACTGTTTTACTTTTTCTATAAATTCAGAAAAATGTTCTTTTTTAAGGAAAGAAAGATCAGTATAGTCTGCAACTTTCTGACCAATGCCGAAATTGCTTTTAGAAACATAATAAACGCCTATTTGATGTATAATTTTGCCATCAACTGATTTGTGTCCGGTAACACCAATGGCAATAACATCCGTATAACTTGTATAGTGCAATACGGCATTTGCATAATGAACAGCGCCATTTACTGCATAAGAATTAATATTCGTAAAGTCGGGCTGATTCTTTGAGGTCTTATTTGCAACATTACCCTCATCATCTAATTTTACAAGTTTATCTTTATACCCTTTGTATTCAACAAGGATAGGATAATCTCTGCCGTCATTGGCTCTCAAAATCATCTTGGCGTCAGGGCGATTGCCACCTTTGCCGCCATTCTTAGAAAAATAGTCGTTTAGAGCCTGATCTATCTCTGTGTTTAGCGACTCCTGTTCTAATTTATAATCCACCTTATATGATTTAAGCCAACCGTTTACCAGATCAGCAATATTAGGTTCGATAGATTTAACTGTATTTTTTGCCATTTTCTTTATCCTCCAACATAATTATCTCAAACTAAAACTTCCCATTTACCGTATCTCTTGCCGCTTTCTCGGCGGATATAGTTTTTATCTTGCAGGGATTTCATAATTCGCTTTATGGTTGCAATCGATTTTCCGGTTGCTTCTACAAGTTCTTGCTGTTTTATTGTTGGGTTCTTTGCGACCAATTCTAAAACTGCAAGTTCCTCTAAAGTACAGTCTAAAGTATCAAATTGATACTTTAGAACTTTTGGGTTGATACTTTGGGAATTGTTCTCCGCATAATCAATGTGCATATATCTGTTTTTCAGTTCGTAATGCGTATCTAATAAAAGATTTGAAAAGAACATTTCCAAAAACTTAGTTGTGGAATGAACGCCTTTTTGCAGGTTGTTGTAATTAGCACGAACCAAAGCGTTGCGGAAATACCAAGAATTTTTCTCGAATGCGTCGTTATTTACGCTAAAGCCGAATGTTTTCATATATTTTATCATAAATACGGCAGTAGCACGGGTATTTCCCTCGCTAAACGGGTGAATTTGCCAAATATCCGAAGCAAATTTTGCCAAATGCTTTACAGCTTCATCTACGGACAAGCCCTCATAAGAAAACTGTTTTTCGGTGGAAAAATCATAGTCCAAAGTTTCCTTAATACTGTTCCAATCCGCATAGATGACTGTGTCACCGTTCAGTACCCACTCTTTCTTAGTGATGTTGTACTGCCTGACTTGTCCTGCATGACTGAACACGCCCTCGAACAATCTGCGATGAATCGAAAGCCACTCGGCAGGAGAGAACTGAAACGCTTTTTCTCCTAACAACTTTGCAATTCTTGCCGAAACAATGTCCGCTTCTTTGGTTTCGTTTTCCGTCTCGGTGCGTACAGAACGCTGTTCATAGTAACTGTGAATACGCTTTTGAGCCTCGTCGATTGTGATTTTACCCTCGATATGCTCTTTGGCGGTGTCTAACAAATAGTCAGAAGTATTCAGCCCGTCAACAGCCTGCAAACCGATAGCTGTTTGCCACGCTTCGCTTTTTTCGGTTTTATCGGGTTCGCCTTGCTTTATATATTCTTCAAGTTCAAATTGCCAATTTTTATCCGGCATATTTTGACCTCATTTCTTTTAAAGAATGATATTTTATATATCTTCTTTTTTAGAAAGAAGATACCATTTTTTTATGTAGGAATCATTTAATAATTGTTTATCGGATTCAACCAAAGATATAAATAATTGAGTTAATCCATCCCACTCTTTTATATTTCCCGGCGGATGAAGCGACCACTGTAATTGTTCTAAAGTCCAATTGTTTTTAATTAAGTTATGCATCATTGATGTTGTTGCATAATTTTCTTCACCGTCGGCACCGCCCAAAGCAATCGGTTTAATGTGGTCAATTGACGGCATTAGCTCCCAATATGCAATATGGCAGGCATCCATTTTTCCATGCTGTTGGTATGGAAATTCATTAGGACAGTAATAAGAAATTACTTTCAATATACCCGGATTAACCAATCGTTCGCCACTGTATCTGTCAATAAACCCATCTTTTATGCACTGCTTAAATCTTATTTTATCCGTAACTCCTCTTTTTGAACACTTGGAATACTCAAACGGATATTCACTGTTGATAATTTCTTTAGCTTTTGTATCGTTTTTATCAATTAATTGTAACGCAATCTTTTCAATTGTATCTGTTTTCAAATGATTACATCCCCCGAATCAGTCAAAATATTGGAAATGTTTTTTTATAATTCTTCAGCCTTAAAGGTTGTATAACCTTCGTAATAGTAACTGTGATCGATACCTTTCATATAAACCTCACGGATGTTAATTTCATCGGTAAGCGCACTTTTTAGCAACACTTTAATCTCTACATCTTTAATCGGACTGCGTTCCATTGCGAGTAAGTAGTCCTCTTTATCCACCTTGCTCCAGTCTATAACTTTGCCGATTTCATTTTTCAAAATATGGTCAAGCCAAATGCGAGTAATGCGACCGTTGCCCTCACGAAATGGATGAGCAATGTTCATCTCAACATATTTTTCTACTATCTCATCAAAATTTGACTGCGGCATTTTGTCGATATTTTCAAGTGCCGATTGCAAATACATAAGCGGTGCAAAACGAAAATTACCTTTAGCCATATTGACCGTGCGGATTTCTCCGGCAAAGTCATAAATATCTTCAAAAAGATATTTATGAATAGCGGCTACTGTCTTATATGTTCCGTCAGAAAGTAGCTTGAGAATGGCAAAGTCAAATAAATTAACAGCTTTCTTTTTACTGATTTGCTCTTCCTCTCGTGCGAGTTCGGCAGAATCGGTAAGCCCTAATTTATTTTCAAGTGCCATATTGCACCTCCGAATTAATTTACAAGATATTTAAGCACAAAAAACAGTCCGATAAGAACTGCAATAATCAATAACACAATCCATCCGGTGGCTTTCCACACCTTCTTTTTTGAGGAAACCGGCTGTACAGGATATGTATACTGTAACTGTGGAGATTGGCATTGCTGTTTTGGTTTTGCGACAGGCTGAGGTCTTGTTGCCTTTCGGTACATGGCAAGCGGATCAGTTTGATTTATTATTCTTTCATAAAAATCATCAAGCCATTCATCGTCTCCGGCTTCGCACATAGTTTCTTCGTAGCAATCGGGTTCGTGTACTATTTGATTCCTAATCCAACGATAGTGTTTTAGTTGTTTTAAATCATTTTCCCATCCTCTGACAAGAAAAGAACCATGAGGATTGTTTAGCATTTCCTCTATATAGGCGGATACTCCATATTGAGTTTCAAATATTTCTCCGCATATTTTATCAAGATGCTTGTAAGATTCAATAAAACTCATATATGCCTCCGAAATTTGATTATTTATCCGCTGCAATACCGGATTTCATCCAAGCGTCAATTTCGCTGACTTTGAATTTCCAAAGGCGTCCGATTTTTGCTGCGGGCATACTTCTTCTTTCTATCCAATCAAGTACGGTATCACGGCTGACGCCAAGATATTCGCATATTTCTTTCATTGAGTACCAGCGCTCGATGTTAGAATCCATTAGATTTTCCTCGCTTTCAGATAGTTACAATTATACAAGTTTAGTATATCACACAGAATGCTTAAAATCAATGATTATTGCGGATTTATAAGGGAAAAGCAAGAAAAAATCAAAACAAAACGGAGCTGTTACTCGAACGACTCCGTAATGTTAATTATAGTTATTTGTTTTTCTTGATTCTATTCGGAGAGCTACTCTCAAGCCACTCTTCAAACTCCTAAGTTTCTTATTACGATTCCTAAAACCTTGTGTATAATCTTATCAAAGGGATATTTTAAAAGACGGCATTTTCGCAAAGTATGACTTACCACTAATGAGGTTGAACACAACAGGAAGCGGCGAAAAAGAAAAAATAGTTTCAAAATTAAATGAACTGCTTGCATAAACATAAAAGAGTTGAGAAATTGTATTCCTCAACTCCTTTTGTTTATAGTATAGTTCAATATTACGGTAAAATTTCCAGCCAATAGCCGTCCGGGTCCTCGATGAAATAGATACCCATTTCAGGATTTTCAAAGCAGATACAACCCATTTCTTCGTGCTTTTTATGTGCCGAATCAAAATCATCTGCCTCAAATGCCAAATGAAATTCACATTCGCCCAAATCGTACGGCTGCGGATGTTCTTTAAGCCAAGTGAGTTCAAGCTCAAAATCGCTTGAATCATTGCTCAAATAAACGATAATAAAATCGTCGGTGGTTTTTCGTCTGACCTCGTGCAAATCAAGCGCATCGCCATAAAACTTAATTGACCTATCCAAATCGGAAACATTATAGTTTTCGTGAATCATTCTAAAGCTCATATTTCTTCTCCTTTTGCTGATTCTGTATTTTTTATTCGTGATTTATACTGCGGATATTCGGTGATAAACATATCAATCACGCTCGGCTCGTTCCAATAATGCATAGGAAAAACGGCGTTGCAATCGACATGCTCCAAAAAATAAATCATACCGTCGGCATAATGTTCCTCCTGCCTTGGGTCAAGGGGAACGAATGCTGCATCAAAATGAGCGCCCTTAATTTTATCAATCTCGGCACGGTACATGGAGGCCATGTGGCGGTTGTCGGCTTCCGTCTCACCCTCCCAATGCCAATCGTTCAAATCACCTGCGTGATAAATCATGCCCTCGCTTGTCTTGACGATAAAAGCAACACCGCTGTCGGTTGAAAGAAGCGTACTAACCTGTGTGCCGTTGTCAAGAATATAGGTTTGATCGTGATAAGCCGTCGTAACTTTCACACCGGCAGGATACTTCTTTTTGCTGATATCTTTCGCCAAAACAGCCTGATAATTCATACCCATATCATCAAGAATTTCAAAAATTTTCGGGTTGAAATGATCTTGATGAAAATGGCTGCAAAAGACGACAACTTCCTTGCTTTTGTCAAGGCTCGGCATCTCGCCTTTGTAATAATCAAAAACATAATAGCAGTTTTCGGTTTCAACCAAAAATCCACTGTGGTTAATGTATATTATTTTCATAATCCACCTCTGCATATTCGGGATTTTGAGCAACCGTTAAATTTCTTCAATTCCCAAGCTTTTCAAATATTCATAAGTTCTATTGTAATACTCCGGCAGACGTGTGCTGTCCTCCCAAAAGCCGGTAGACGTTTTATTGCCATTACCATACGGCGCACAAATCACCATACCCGACCTTGCACGAGTTAGTAAAACTCTTAATATAATCATTATATCATAATTCTATTTTGCAAACAACATAGCAAACGACAAACGAGTAAATTTTAGTACTAAATCAAAATTATTTCTGAAAACACATCAACAAAACTTGAATTTTTCTCTGTATTATAGAGGGTTTTTTTTGTTATGATGAAATCAAATGTAAACAAGGTGTAAAGAATTTTGAAAAACACCCGAACAAAACGGGAATTTTTCTCTGTATAGTAGAGGGAGTTTTTTCTAAGCACTTTTTCTTTTTGGTTTTCACTCAGCAAAATATTCTCTCGAATAATTTGGAAGGAGGTTTTCGTATGCGTAAAAATTGCAGCGGGCAATTTTTTCTTTTGCCGAACAGGATATTCGATGAACGGTTATCGCCAAATGAATTTATCGTTTATTCTTTTCTCGTTCGTGCAAAGGACTCGGCGGGGCAAAGTTTTTGGTCGGTGCCCATGATTGCAAAAAGCTGTTCGATGTGTGCATCCACTTGCAGAAAAGTTTTGCATTCGCTGGAAAGCGGCGGGTACATAACGATCTCGAAACGGTTTATCGACGGCGAGCAAAAGAGTAATCTATACACGGTCAACAAGATTTAGTGCACCGTGCTTTAGGGTTTATCGGCAAAGAATATGAAATGCTTTGATTTTGAAATTTTATGATTTTTGAAACGAAAATTGATGGCTTTTGAATGGATTTTGGAGCGGATTTTGAACCGTCGATTTTAAAGCAGGATAAAGGGGTATGATTTTCGGGCATTGAAAAGCCCGAAAACGCCGTCCGGCAAAGCCTGTCGGCTTTTCGATTCGTAATACTTTTGCGTATGATTCCAAATTCGTATGCAGCTAGGGGTGTTTTTCGCAGAAAATCAAGGCTTTTGCGTATTCACTTGAGTGTTGCCGTATGATAAACCTATTTTTGAAAAATCAGGCAACGCTGTAAGCAAAAATTGACGAGTTCAATCTAAAATAGAGTAACTCGTCGGACTTAAACTAAAAACGGCTTACAGGCGATTTGTGAAAGCCTGTGAGCAAAAACGGAGGTTAGTATGAACTACAAATTCACAACGAAAGGCAAATCAAATTAAAGGAGGCAGATATAAAATTAAAATAAGCGTGTTGCCTTATGGCAGCAAAGGAAATAAATTCTAAAGCATCAGGCAATAATAGTATTGAAAAATCAAGCGGGAGTGAGCTGAAAATCAATACACAAAACATTGCCGATGAGAGAATCAGCACGGAGCTTTGGATGCAGCATTTTGCAAATACCTTGCTGAATCAAAATGCCATTGACGACAAAACCTATCGCAAATTGATGGGAAAAATCAGCGTGGAAGTCAATCGCAGATACGGAAAAATAAACTAAAAAGCTCTGTAAAACATTACCAAAACAGGTATCAATCCCCTAATGAACGCAGGGGTGAAATACTGTAAAATAAAGCTGGATAATAGAAATTATTTGTGATATTGTCTGCTTGGAAAGGAGTAAAAATATGGATATATATTCAACTCGTGAGAGAATCAGAAAAGAAAATATCAACTTTATGAACCTGCCTTTGCGAGTGACATTTTACGCTCGTGTCAGCACGGATTTTAATGTGCAGTTGAATTCGCTTGATAACCAAATAACATATTACACCGATTTCATTAGGAAAAATCCGAATTGGGAATATGTGGACGGCTATGTTGACGAGGGCATATCGGGCGTATCGACTGCAAAGCGTGAGCGATTCAACGAAATGATTGAGGACGCAAAGGCAGGAATGTTTGACCTGATTGTAACCAAAGAGGTGTCAAGATTTGCCCGTAACACGCTGGACAGTATTCGCTTTACCCGTGAACTTTTATCAAGCGGAGTGGCTGTGTATTTTCAAAACGACAACATAAATACGCTTGACGAGGACAGCGAGCTGAGGCTGACAATTATGTCATCAATGGCGCAAGACGAGTCGAGAAAAATCTCTACACGTGTGCGATTCGGTCATCAACAGGCTATCAAAAAAGGGACTGTACTCGGAACAAACAATATGTACGGCTACATCAAAAAAGACGGCAAGCTGATGATTGACGAAACGCAAGCCGACTTTGTGCGAGAACTGTTTGAAATGTATGCCACGGGAAAATTCAGTATGAAGCAAATGGAAAAGCATTTTTACCAAAAAGGGATACGAAATTCCAAGGGCAAAATGCTCTCCCACTCAACGATGAGCAACATCATACGCAACCCGAAATACAAAGGCTACTATGCAGGAAACAAGGTGCGAATTACAGACCTGTTCACCAAAAAGCAAAAGTTTTTGCCCGAGGAAGAATGGGTTATGTATAAAGATGAAACAGGCGAAACAGTACCTGCAATCGTCAGCGAGGAATTGTGGGACAAGGCAAACGAAGTGCTGTATATGCGAAGTCAAGATGTAATCACGGCACAGCACAAGACGGTGCATCAAAATCTGCTGACAGGCAAACTGATATGCGCGCACTGCGGTATGCCCTACTATCGCAAGGACGCAGTAAGCAAGGGCGGAGAAAAAATCTCAAAGTGGGTATGCTCGGGCAAGATAAAAAACGGTGCATCAAGCTGTCCGAGCCGAGCGATTTACGAAAGCGAAATCAAGCCGATCATCGAAGATATTTTCAAATCGGGGCAACAGCATATTGAGGAACTCTCGGCGTGTGTGCTTAAACTTGTGTCCGAAGTTCTTGACACAAACGAAAACAAAGACGAGCTTAATAGGCTGAACCAAGAACTTATCACACGGCAAAAAATGAAAGCTAAGCTATTGCAATACAACGCTGACGGAAGAATGAATGACAGCGAATTCATACGAATGACTGCCGACTGCGATAACGAAATCAAGGACATTGAGAAAAAAATAAACGCCCTGAACAAAACATCAAAAACCGAACGAGAGATGAAAAAAGAGCTTGCCGAAATCAAAACCATACTGAAAGCGGCGGAAAAGCACATTGACGGTGAGGAAATCGACAGAGCGTTTGTTGACCGATATATAAGCGATATTACGGTCTATCCCGATGAGGAAATAACACGCTTTGAGATACACCTTAAAGCCGGAACAACAGTCACTAAAACCCTTCAAAACCTTACGAGCCGTGCAGGTAGTAATAGTAAGAAAATGATCAAGGCTTATGAAGAATCAATGAAATAAGATTTAGCGAAGCAAGATTATAATGATGATTGCTAAACGGCAATCCAACGGTGCACGCCGCACAGGCAAAGCACAAAAAACTGCGCCGGCAACAGCCGACGCAGTTAATTTTTTCTCTATAAAATTCTGCCCGGCAAATTCATACGAATTTGCTTTTTTAATTTTCATGCTTATTAAAATCAAAAAGATTTAAGCCCACCGAATCGCTGAAGGTGCGTTCAACAACACCGTTTACAATTGTTATAACCATTTCACAGGTGGCACTAATAACGGCTTTATTCAAATGGCCGCCGAAAACCTCGCCCTTATCATTACCCGCACTCATATGCAGATGGGCATAATATTCGCCGCTCATTGTGCTGACCGTGCCGGTGAGCGACACAATTTCAAAAGCGCCGGTAAAGCTGTTTGAATAATACTTTTTCTCATCCGTGTTAAAAACGCCGACGGTAAAATCATTAACGGCACCGAGTGCACTTATATTTGCAAGCTTTATATTTTCTGCAAATGAAATTTTTTCAAGCTGCTCAAGAATTTCCTCGCCCTTATCAAGGCGGGCTATAACCGTGTTTTCAAATCTTCTGTATTCCATAAAGCACAACCCATATAAAAGTAATAAAATTTTAAACCAAACCTCAAGGCAAAAACGCTTCTAAAACAGATTTTTATCCTCGTTTTTACGCTTTTTGCGCAAATCGGAAAAAAAATCCGAAAGCATTTTTGCACATTCGCTTTCATATTCGCCGCCTACTATTTCGGGCTTGTGATTATAAGGCAAATCATTGAAATTTATTACAGATCCGAATGAGCCTGCCTTATTATCGTATGCGCCGAAAGTAACTTTTTTGATGCGTGAATTTATAATGGCACCTGCGCACATTGGGCATGGTTCAAGAGTTACAAACAATTCACATTCCCAAAGCCGCCAACCGCCAAGCGTGCGGCATGCATTATTTATTGCCTCGATTTCGGCATGGCAAAGTGCGTTTTTGGCAAGCTCTCGCCTATTGCGCCCCTCACCCACTATTATTCCGTTTTTTACCACCACTGCGCCTACGGGCACTTCACCCTCTGCGGCGCTGATTTTTGCGAGCTCTGCGGCACGCTGCATAAAGCCCTGCATATTACACCTTTTTTATGCTCATGATAACGGAAACAACAAAATAAGCTGCCGAAAGAATAAGCACCGGAGACGAGAAAAATGCGCCGAGCTTTTGAGCCGTTGTGTTTGCATAAGGCGTGTTATCCCGTTCATCAAGTTTAAATATTATTTGTTTTTTAAGTGCAAGAATCACAACGCAAATTGCGCCTGTGGCAATCCAAAAGCCAAAAAGCACATAACCTGCAATTTCGCCTGCTTTTTCGCTGACGGCATATTGAAAAATGCTGCTTATAACGCTCATTGCATTATTAAAACCATGAATGAATATTGCAGGCACAACAGAATCCGTGCGCACGGTTACATAGCCCAAAATCAAGCCAACGAGAGTGGCAAATATAAATTGAATTATATTGCCGTGAATAAGGCCGAAAACTATTGAAACGGCAACAACACCAAATGCCTTACCGTATTTTTTAACGATTCCGAGAGCACAGCAGCGCAGCGAAAATTCCTCGCAAATTGCGGGCACGATTGCCGTGGCAACAAGCGAAATAAGGCAGGCGAAAGCATTGGTGGGATCCGGAGTTTCAGGCTGTGTTAATTCAAAGCCGGTTGACTTTGAAAGCATAGACAAAATTCCAACCACATAATCGGCACCGACACAACAAAGCATTCCTGCACCCACCCAAAGGCAGAGCTGTGAAAAAGGCATTTGCCTTGACGGCACAAGAGGACCTGAAAGCTTTTTCTTATTTATTGCCGCGGCCAAGCCAAACGGCACGGCAAGAGCCAACACCTCAACAAAAATTATGCCAAAGCAATCCTGAAAAACAGAAGAACTTTGATATTTTTGATAAAAGGCCGAATCTGCACTGAGCAAAAGGCTTGCGAAAAGCTGAACTGCCAAAAAAGCAAGCACGCAGCCGCCGATTATATTACCCAGCGAGCGAATTTGCCTGCGCTGGGCTTTTGCCTGCTGCTGATAATAAAGCTGCTGATTATAATTGGGATTTCCGTTTGGGCCGAAACCCGGATTATACCAACCGTTTCCGCCGGTATTTCCCGAATTACAGCCGTTATAATTATTGAAGTTATTATAATTGTTATTGTAATTGTTATAGTTGTTAAAGTTATTAAAATTATTCAAAACTTATCCTCTTAACCGAAAATATGCCATAGCAACTCAATCAAGCTCTGCGGCAATTTTTTTAATATAGGCTCTAAGCTCATCTTTAGTGTCCGAATGATTTAAACCAACCTCAATATTGGCCTCTAAAATTCCAAACTTATTGCCCATGTCATAACGCACGCCCTCATATTCAAGCGCAACAACGCCCTCTGTTTGAGCAAGTGTTTTCATAGCATCGGTAAGCTGCAATTCATTGCCTGTGCCGAGCGGAGTTTTCTCAAGAATTCCGAAAATTTCCGGAGGAAGAACAACTCTGCCGAGAATTGAAAAATTACCCATTATCTGCTCCGGCTTAGGCTTTTCAATCATATCTGTGCAGGTGTAGCAATTATCCTCAAGATGCTCTGTTTTAAGAGAACAATATCTTGTGATTGCCATGCCCGGCACCTCTTTAACACCTACTATGCCCTTGCCGTATTTTTCATAAGCATCACAAAGCTGCTTTGTGCATGGCTTTGTTTTTGAAAGAATAACATCATCCCCGTAAAGAACCGCAAAAGGCTCATTACCAACAAAATTTTTGGCGCAAAGCACTGCATGGCCAAGGCCCTTTGTTTCCTTTTGGCGCAGAAAATAAATATTGCCGAAATTGGAGCATGCAAGCACATCTTCATAAATATCTTTTTTGCTTTCATTGCCTGCAAGCTTTGACTCAAGTTCATAATTATGATCAAAATGATCCTCAATGGCTCCCTTATTTCTGTTTGTGATAATAAGGATTTCCTCTATGCCCGAATCAAAAGCTTCTTCAACTATATACTGAATAGCCGGCTTATCAACAATATTCAACATTTCCTTGGGGATTGCTTTTGATGCGGGAAGCACTCTTGTGCCGAGCCCCGCTGCCGGAATTATAGCTTTTCTTACTTTCAAAATATTATCCTCCTTGATAACATTATTTTTTTATTTTTTGCCGACACAAGCTGCCAATGCCGCCGGCTTTTTCTTTTGACTGCAAAACGAAAATCAAAAGAAATTCATAAGGCTTTCCAACAGCCCGATTGCAAAATATGCGATGCATGGAGCAAAAAAGCTTACTCCGCCCCTGCTTGCTATGAAAAGGCGCCTCATTTCCGCCTGCGGCAAATCACCGTTTGCGCCCATAAGCGGATTCATTGTGATATCGGCTCCCGAAGACAGCTTTTCATCAATGTTTTTTACGAGCTCTGCAATTTTTTTGCGATAAAGATTATCCGCAACAAGCCCTATAACAATGTGGATTACAACCAAAGCCGCAAGCACAATCAGGCTTGGCACCATAACACCGGTTGATTGCATAAGCGCTGCGATTTTTTGAGACTGCTCTGCCGTTACGGTTGCCGAATTGCCTATAATCTGAGCCGTGCCGTTTAAAAAATCCGTAAGCGGCTTTTGATAAATAACGCTCACAACAAGCCTTGCAATGAATTCTATTGCAATGAAAAGAATTCCGGGCTTATACATTTTTCGAAAGAAAAGGTAATACGGGCCGAAAATGAAAGCGGCCCAATTCCAATTCAGCTTTTTGCCTTTGCGGAATTTTGAAATAAACTTGGTAAAATTAGGGCCGATTGCCGAAACCTCATCGGCAACCAAAACACCGTCTATTTTTTCATTTTTATCAACTGTATATTCCTTTGGAATACTTGTGCCCGAAGGCATCTGGAATGTGATAAACGGCGGCATTTTTCCGGGTGCATTATTTTCGTTTCCCGATTCCGAACCTAATTGAGCGTTTTCGCTTAAAGGATCAAAGGGATTTCTTTTATCTGCGTTTTCCTGCTGAGAAGGTTCCTGCTTTTCCTCGTTTTTATGCCTGTCATAAACAAAGCCCTGCGAATGAAGACTTTCGTTTGCGCATTTGCCCAGCTTTTCATAGCAGCTTCTGTGATGAGGTGTGCCGCAAACTGGGCAGGTTACAACATCATCACCGGCTTTAAAAGGCTCGCCGCAAACGGGGCATTTTTGGTTATCATATAAAGACATATAATTTGCTCCTGTTTAAAATATTTTAAAAAGCTTGCCGAAATAACGGCTTAACTTAAATTAAAGGATATAATTCGTCATTTAATTATACCTTAATTTAGCACACAAAATCAACATAATAGTTAAAAATAAGTAAATATATTTTTAACGATAACACCTTGAAATAAAGAAGGATTTTGTATATAATAGCATATACAATTTTCAGAGATAACATTAACATTATTATATTCGAAGCCCTAAGGGGCGGAAAGGCAGCAATTTATGATAGAATTTGAAGATTTAAGACTCAGGCTGCTTGAATCAGAAAAGCCGATTGAAAATTTAAAAGAGGCGCTTGCAATAGACCATGTTAAGAACGAGATTGCAGAGCTTGAAAAGCAAGCTTCTGCCCCCGGATTTTGGGATGACAGCGAAAACAGCCAAAAGGTGCTTAAAAAAGCCGGTGCTCTTAAAGCAAAGGTTGAAAGCTATGATTCGCTTAAAAGCGATTACGATGACACCTTAATGATGATTGAGCTTGCAAACGAAGAAAACGATGAAAGCATGCTTGAAGACTGCACTAAATCTGTTGATTCCATTGAAAACAAAATTGAGAGCCTTACTCTTTCCACCCTTCTCAGCGGCGAATACGACAGCAAAAATGCCCTGCTTACATTCCACGCAGGTGCAGGCGGAACAGAAGCCATGGATTGGGCTGAAATGCTTTTCAGAATGTATAACCGTTGGGGCGAGCGCCACGGCTACAAGGTTTCAACACTTGATTACCTTGACGGTGATGTGGCCGGCTTAAAGAGCGCCACCATTTTAATTGAGGGCGAAAACGCATACGGATATTTGAAAGGCGAAATGGGAATTCACCGCCTTGTGCGTGTGTCTCCGTTTGACTCCTCGGGAAGAAGGCACACGTCCTTTGCATCAGTTGAGGTTATGCCTGAAATTGACGATGATGTTAATGTTGACATCAGAGATGAAGACATTAAAATGGACGTTTACAGAGCCTCCGGAGCCGGCGGACAAAAGGTTAACAAAACCTCATCGGCAGTTCGCCTTACGCATATTCCGACAGGCATTGTTGTTTCCTGCCAAATCGAAAGATCGCAGCATCAAAACCGCGAGGTTGCAATGAGGATGCTTAAATCAAAGCTTGTGGAAATTAAAGAGCGTGAAAATCTTGAAAAAATCGAGGACATCAAAGGCGACCAAAAGGAAATTGCATGGGGCAGCCAAATTCGTTCTTATGTTTTCATGCCTTACACAATGGCCAAAGACCACAGAACAGGCTATGAAATGGGCAACATAAATGCCGTTATGGATGGCGATATAGACGGCTTCATTAACGCTTATTTGAAGCAAAAAAGCGTGCAGGAAGCAGAAAATAACTGACGGAATAATGTTTAAATAACTGTTTTTAATTTTAAATTTCAAAAAATTCCATATTTAATATTTCTCCTTTCGCAAAAAATAATTGCGGGAGGAGTTTTTTTATGCAAAAACAAAATATTTTTAAAAAAGTAATAGCGGGTGCAGCTGTTTTTTGCCTTGCTTTTGCCGGCTGCGCAAGGCAAGGCGGCGAGGCTTTGCAATCAACTACAAACAAGGCGGAGGAGAGCACAACAAACGTGGCGGAAACAACGCTGGAGGCATCCGGAGTGCGGCTTGACATAAAAGACTACAGCAGCGAGCCTATGACCTGGGGGCCCGGAAACATAAAGGATCACAAGCGCCCCACAGACCCGGAAAATCTGCAAAACAAATTTGCGGAGCTTAATGCGCAATGGCTTTTGCCGCAGGAAAAAACCATTTGCCTGACATTTGATGAGGGCTATGAAAACGGTTTTACTGCGCAGATTTTAGACACTCTTGCTCAAAAAAATATAAAGGCAATTTTCTTTTGCACATATGATTATGTTAAGGACAATCCAACCCTTGTGAGCAGAATGATAAACGAGGGGCACATTGTGGGAAATCACAGCTACAGACACCTGAATATGACGCAGGTTGATCTTGAAACGGCATCTGACGAAATAACGATGATGCACGATTATATGGCACAGATGTTTCAATACGAAATGAAATATTTTCGCTTTCCGGAGGGTGCATTCAGCGAGCAAACGATTGCGCTTGCCGCAGATTTGGGATACCGCAGCGTATTTTGGAGCTTTGCTTATGCCGATTGGGACAAAGACAAACAGCCAAACGAAAAAGAGGCTTACGACCGTATCATTTCTTCCACACATGACGGCGAAATCATGCTGCTGCACGCCGTTTCAAGCACAAATGCCGATATTTTGGGGGCCGTTATAGATGACATTCAAAATCAAGGCTACACCTTTACAACGGAGCTTTAATCAACACGCCGACGAAGAAATCCGCTTATATCTGCGCGGGAAAATTCAACATTTAAAAGGCGGCAAGGCAAAATCTAAGCAACAGACGAAAAAAAGTGAGAGTGCCCCAAATGAGGGGTGCACTCTTTCTTAAAGAACAATTACCAAACAAATCAAACAAGCGGCAAGCGCTGCAACACTTTTTTTGCAGTGAGGGCGGCTTGTTTTTTTTGCATTATAAGCAAATTTCACGCATTATTTTCTCTTACTGCGAAACGGCAAATTATTTGTTGAAAATTTTGTTAATTTTAAATTTTGGTATTGTGATATAATCTTATTTAATATATAATATTTGTAATTAAAATTTACCGCACCGAATGCTGCGGCATTCGTTTTGAAAGTGAGAGAATTATAAATGATACTTACAAAAGATATCGGCATTGATCTTGGCACGGAAAACACGCTGATTTGCGACAGAAAAGGCAGAATTTTGATTAGGGAGCCATCCGTTGTTGCGGTTGATGTTAAATCACGCCGTGTGCTTGCAACAGGCAACGAGGCAAAAGCAATGATAGGCCGCACACCCGGCTCAATAATTGCCATTAAGCCTTTGCAGGACGGCGTTATTGCAGACTTTGATATGACGGCGGATATGCTGCATAATTTCATTTACAGATCATCAAAAACCTCTATGTTTACAAAAACAAGAGTTGTTATCACCGTTCCGAGCGGTGTTACGGAGGTTGAGCGCAGAGCCGTTGAGGACGCTGCACGAGCCGCAGGAGCCCAAGAAGTTGAGCTTATTGAAGAGCCCATGGCGGCGGCACTCGGTGCCGGCCTTCCCGTTTTTGAAGCATCGGGTTCAATGGTGGTTGACATCGGCGGCGGCACCTGCGATATTGCCGTTATGTCGCTTGGCGGAATTGCCGCAAGAAAAAGCGTTAAAATTGCAGGCAATGCGCTTAACGAAGCGATTATCGGCCACATGAAAAAAGAACACAATCTGCTCATCGGCGATGTTACGGCAGAGGATATCAAAATCAAAATCGGCTCTGTTTCCAAATATGACGGCGAGGGCGCAATGGAAGTTAGAGGCCGTAATTTGGCGGACGGACTGCCAAATTCCATTGAGGTTACGAGCGAAGAAATCAGAAATGTGCTTACGGAGCCCGTTGGCGAAATAGTTGAAGCCATCAGGGAAACGCTTGAAGTTACCTTACCCGAGCTTGCCGCAGACATTATTGACAAGGGAATTTACATAACGGGAGGCACTGCCCTTTTAAGAGGGCTGCCGGAGCTTATTTCAAAAGAGACGAAAATCACGGTTCACATTCCCGAAAACCCGATGGATGTTGTAGCAATAGGCACATCGGTTAAACTTAGAAGGGCACGATAAAAAATGAAAGAGCTTTTAAAAAGCAGGCGGCTGAAAATGATTGCCGCAATTATTGCCCTGCTTCTTATAGGAGCGCTTATTTGCGCAGCAAACGGCAGGGGCGAAACCGCACAATCGGGAATTATCGGCACTATTTTTACACCCGCCAATTGGGCGGCAACAAAAATTTCAAACGGTATTTCCTATGTTTTCGGCGAAGCCACGGGCAATTCGGAATATTTAAACAGAATAAATGAGCTTGAAAACGAGGTTGGCTCTTTGCAGGATCAGCTTGCAGATTATGAAAATTTGCAAAAGCAAAACAAACTTTATAAGGACGCTCTTGAACTTAAAGAAGATAACCCCGATTACAAATTTGTGGAGGCAAAGGCCGTAAGCCGAGATGCCGCCGATATTTTCGGCTCATACACAATAAACAGGGGCACAACAAGCGGCATTGCAGAGGGTGATGCCGTGCTTTACGGAAACTATATTGTTGGAATAATAGACAAAGCCTATCCCACATACAGCGTTGTTAAAACAATACTTGACCCTGATTTTTCGGTTTCCGCATATGAAATCGTTTCAGGCGAAATATCATATGTTACAGGAGATGCGGCGCTTGCCAAAAACGGCAAATGCAAAATGGCAAACCTTGATTCGGGCACGGCTGTTACATACGGTTCAATTATAGCAACGGCCGGAATCAGCGGAAAAATTCCCGAGGGGCTGATTATCGGCACGGTTGAGGAAATAAACAGCGACGAAGCATCAATTGCATCATACGCCCTTATAGACCCGGGTGTGGATGTTAACAATATTTCAAATTGCCTTGTGCTTACGAATTATGAAAGCGAGGGGCAATAACAATGGATCAAACATACAGGCAACGCACAGGCAAAATAATTTGCTATGTGATTTTGGTGTGCTTGGCGGCTCTGATTCAAAACACCGAAGGGCTTTCGCTTGAGATAGGCGGCGCAAGATGCTTTTTGCTGTTGCCGGTTTGCATGATGATAGGCATAGGTGAGGATGAGCGCACCGCTGCCGCACTTGCGCTTTTGGGCGGAATGCTGTGGGATTTAAGCTCTGCGGTGCATCTTGGCTTTAATGCAATATTTATGTGCATAATGTGCTTTTTCGGTGCGGCGCTGATAACATACATTTTGCGCAACACTTTCATTACAAATTTTATATTCAGCACCATATTTATTTTGCTTTATTGCTTCCTTTATTGGCTGATGTTTATTATCATAAAAAATGTTAAAGGAGCAGAGCTTTCGCTTTTCACTTTTTACATTCCGAGCGCAATTTACACAATTGCAATCTCGCCGATAGTTTATGCCGTTATCAAGAGCATAAAGAAAAGGCTTTACACACCTGAAAGCAAATTATTTGCAAAGCAATAACACCGCATAAAAAACAATTTGCGCACACGGGGCATTAACTTTTGTGCGCTTTGTTTAATCAAATCGAAAGGAGGGAATTCCGATGAAACACAAAAGCAGATTTTTTTCCGCACGCTCGGCAATTGCCATATTTCTTGTTGTGGCTCTTTTGCTCGGATTCGGCTGCACGCTTTATGACATACAAATCGTGAACGCCGAATACTACAAAGCACAAAACAATGCAGTTAAAACATACACCGTGCCGATTGAAGCCGCAAGAGGCGAAATTGTGGACAGAAACGGCAATTCCCTTGTTTCAAACAGGCAGGGCAATTCCATTGTGCTTGACGCAGCATACTTCCCTGCCAAGAAAGACAATGATGCAAGAAATGCAATAATAACAAATCTTATAAATCTTTTTGACAAAAACGGCGAAGAATATGTTAACAATCTTCCGCTGCAATTAAACGGCGACAGCATTGAATTTACGGACGATGAAAAAGCCGTAAAAACGATGAAAAGCAAAGATATGTTTAACCTGCAAAGCTATGCCACGGCTCAAAACTGCTTTGATGCGATGGTTGAGGAATACGGCCTTGAAAAATACAGCAAGGCAGAGGCATTAAAAATAGGCGGCATAAGATACGAACTGACAAGACTGCTGTTTTCAATTGAAAATCCCGTTACTATAGCAGACGACGTTAGCGATGCAACGGTGGCGGCAATCAAAGAGGACAAGGTTAATTATGCAGGCGCCGATGTTAAGGCGGTTTCATTTCGCGAATATGCGGATTCAACTCTTGCTCCGCACATTTTAGGCACAATAAGAAAAATAAATGCAGACGAATATGCAGAACTTAAAGACAGCGGCTACAGCATAACCGATTCCATAGGTGAAAGCGGAATAGAAGCCGCAATGGAAAGCGAGCTCAGAGGAATTCCGGGCGAGCTTACAATAACCGTTGAAGCAGACGGAAGCATCAGCGAAGAAGTTACAAAAAACCCGATTCAGGGAAATACGATAGTGCTTACAATAGACAAAGACCTGCAAAGGCTTGCTCAGCAAAAGCTTGAGGAAACCTGCAACGAAGTAAGCATTGCAGACGGTGCGGGAGCAGTTGTGGTTGAAAACGTTTCAAACGGCGAAGTGCTTGCCGCAGCCTCCTATCCAAGCTATGACTTGATGGATTATTACAACAATTATTCATCACTTGCCAAAAATTCAAGAAGGCCTCTTTTTAACAGATTTGCACTCGGCACATATGCCCCCGGCTCCACATTTAAGCCAATGATGGCAAGCGCCGCCCTTGAGGAGGGCGTTGTTACCGAAGCCTCTTCCTTCCGCTGCTCGGGTGTTTTTCAATACTTTGATGTAACATTTCACTGCCTTGACAATCGTGCTCACGGCAATGAAAATGTTAAAGAAGCATTGCGTGATTCCTGCAATATTTTCTTTTATAACTGTGCAGACAGGCTTGGAATTTCAAAGATGAACGAATATGCCTCCATGTTTGGCTTGGGAGAAAAAACAGGAGTTGAAATAAGCGAGGCGGCAGGCGTTTTGGCCGGCCCCGCAAGTGCGGAAAAATACAACAGAACCTGGCAAATGGGCGATACTATTCAAAGCGGTATCGGGCAATCGGACAATCTTTTCACGCCATTGCAGCTAAGCAATTATTGTGCCACAGTGGCAAACGGCGGCACAAGATATGAGCTTCATTTTGTGAAATCCATAATCAACACGTCCACCGGCTCCATAAACGAAACAGGCGCAACGGTTGCCGAGGATTTGCCGATTTCAGACAACACCTTCAGAATAGTAAGAGAGGGCATGCGAATGGTTGCAACAGACGGTGCACCACGCCATGTTTTCGGCAAAATAAGCACACAAGTTGCCTGCAAAACAGGTACATCACAGGTTTATAAAAGGGGCCAAAAGGTAAACAACGGTTTTCTTATTACCTTTGCGCCGTATGAAAAGCCGGAAATTTCCATAGCATCTGTTATTGAGCTTGCGGGATCAGGTACATCAACGGCAGACATTACGGCTTCAATAATCGATTATTACTATTCAAACAACACCGATGAAGCCCCGGCTCAAGACACGGGAACACTACTCAACTGACGATTTTTTGCGCCGAATTTCGGCACAAAGAGAAAAATACACACTTGTTGAGTATAAATTTCGGCAAAATTATTGAAACAAAAACTTATATGTGATATTATTTTAGTGCTGATAGTTTAATAATATATAATATAGTTTTATTTTATACAATTTATCTACTTTCAAAGAGAGGTTTTTTATGAATATTGCACTTATAGCACACGATGCGAAAAAAGAACTGCTTGTTCAATTTTGCATTGCATATTGCGGAATTATGAGCCGCCACCATCTGTGCGCAACAGGCACAACGGGCAAGCTTGTGCACGAGGCAACCGGGCTTGATATAAGCTGCTTTTTGGCAGGCGGTTCCGGCGGCGGGCAGCAGGTTGCAAGCCGCATTGCATGCAACGAAATTGATTTGCTGATTTTCTTCAGAGATCCGCTTAACCCAAAGCCGCACGAGCCTAACGACAATGATTTGCTCAGACTTTGCGATGTGCACAATATTCCCTTTGCAACAAACATTGCAACGGCGGAAACACTGATAAGAGGCGTTGAAAGAGGCGACTTTGAATGGCGTGAAATAGTTAACCCACGCTATAACCAATCAAATAAATAACAAAAAAACGGACAGGTGCAAACCCGCCCTGTTTTTGTGATTAAGGCAATTTGCCGCAACAAAATATGAAAGGCTGCTTAGTATGGCACTAATAACAAAAGCAATCAAGGGCACAAAAGATGTGCTGCCCAAAGAATCCTATAAAAATCAATACATAGAGCTTACGGCAAGAGATGTTGCCTCTCGCTTTGGATACAAAGAAATCCGCACGCCTGTTTTTGAGCACACGGAGCTGTTTCAAAGAGGTGTTGGCGACACTACCGATGTTGTTCAAAAAGAGATGTACACTTTTGATGACAAAAGCGGCAGAAGCATTACTTTGCGCCCCGAGGTAACGGCAGGAGCCGCAAGATCTTTTCTTGAGAACGGGCTTTCAAACGAAGCTTTGCCGCAAAAGGTTTACTATATCACCTCTTGCTATCGCTACGAAAAGCCGCAAGCAGGCAGATTGCGTGAATTTCATCAATTCGGCATTGAATGCTTCGGCACCTCATCCCCGCTTGCAGATGCAGAGATAATTTCCGTTGCAGACACAATGTTTAAAGAACTTGGAATAAAAGATTTAAGCCTGCACATAAATTCAATCGGCTGCCCTGAATGCCGTGCAAAATACCACGCTGCGCTTAAAGAATATTTTTCGGCACGCAAGGACGAGCTTTGCGACACCTGCAAGGACAGGCTTGACAGAAATCCAATGAGAATTTTAGATTGCAAATCGCCCATTTGCGGAGAAATTGCAAAGGATGCACCCGTGATGCTTGATTACCTTTGCGATGAATGCAAGGAGCATTTTGAAAGCGTTAAAAAATATCTTAACACCATGAACATAGAATACACTATCGACCCGAGAATAGTAAGAGGGCTTGATTACTACACCAAAACGGTTTTTGAATTTGTTTCAAATTCAATCGGCGCCCAAGGCACCGTTTGCGGCGGCGGCAGATATGACGGTCTTATTGAAGAGCTCGGCGGCCAAAGCACTCCTTCGCTTGGCTTTGGAATGGGAATTGAAAGGCTTATGCTTCTTATGGAAGCACAGGGCTGCGAATACCCCAAAGATGCTCAGCCGGATTTGTTTATTGCAGCACTCGGCAACAAAGCAACCCTTAAAGCCGTTGAACTGGCAAAAGACATGCGCGAAGAAGGCTTCACCTGCCTTTATGATTTAAACGGCAGAAGCCTGAGAGCGCAAATGAAATATGCAGACAAGCTTAACGCCAAATACACCATGGTGCTTGGTGACGACGAAGTGGACAAAGGACTTGCCGTTATGAAAAACATGCAAACAGGCGAGGAAACGGAGCTTGCGCTGCAAACATTTGTTAGCGGATATTACAGCACCACTCTTGCGAGCGAGCTTGACGATCTTAAAATAAACGGCGAAGAATTTGACTTTGATTCTCTTTTCGGTTTAAACAAACCCGAATAATTTGCGGAGGCACAGGAAATGGAAAGCATAAAAGGACTTAAAAGAACGAACTACTGCGGCACACTTACGCTTAACGATGAGGGCAAAGAGGTTACTCTTTTCGGCTGGGCACAAAGGCAGAGAGATTTAGGAAACCTGATTTTTATTGATTTGAGAGACAGAACCGGCATTGTGCAGCTTTCTTTCAGCGATAAAACAGACAGGGATATATTTGCAAAGGCTCAGAGCGTGCGCAGCGAATATGTGCTTGCTGTTAAAGGCACGGTTTGCGAGCGTGAAAGCAAGAATCCCGATTTGCCCACGGGTGAAATTGAGGTTTGCGTTTCCGAATTACGCATAGTTTCAAAAGCACAAACACCGCCGTTTGAAATTTCAAAGGCAAATGAAGTGGGCGACGAAACAACACTTAAATACAGATATCTTGCTTTGCGCAACGAGGAGCTTACAAAAAACATCTTAATGCGCCACAAAATCGCAAAAATTGCAAGAGATTATTTTTACGAGAATGATTTTATTGAAATCGAAACGCCGATGATGATTAAATCAACCCCGGAAGGTGCAAGAGACTATGTTGTGCCGAGCAGGCTTCACAACGGCAAATTTTATGCTTTGCCGCAAAGCCCGCAAATTTACAAGCAGCTTTTAATGATTTCAGGATTTGACAGATATATTCAGCTTGCAAGATGCTTCAGAGATGAGGATTTAAGAGCAGACCGCCAGCCGGAATTTACGCAAATTGACCTTGAAATGAGCTTTGTGAACACCGATGACATTATGGAAATGGCAGAGGGCTTCATTAAAAAGCTTATGAAGGAAACCATAAACATTGATATTGAAACACCTCTTAAAAAGATGACTTTTGAAGAGGCAATGAACAGATACGGTTCAGACAAGCCCGACACAAGATTCGGCATGCTTATTGAGGACATTACCGATTGGGCGGGCAAAACAGACTTTGCCGTTTTCAAAAATGCAATTGAAGCGGGCGGTGCGGTTAAAGCAATAGTTGCCAAAAATGCCGCTGCAACATACTCTCGCAAAAAGATAGACAAACTTACCGATGCTGCAAAAGGCATTGGCGCAAAAGGGCTTGCTTATATTCGATGGGCGGACGAAACACCGAACTGCTCTTTCGGCAAATTCCTTGCAGATGGCCAGCTTGATGAACTTCTTTCAACACTCGGCGCCGAAAAGGGCGACTGTGTATTTATAGTCAGCGACAAAAAAGCGCTTGCGCTTTCCGTTTTGGGTGCTTTGCGCCTTACAATTGCAAAAGAGCTTAACATTATTCCGCAAGGAAAATGGAATTTCCTTTGGATTACGGAAATGCCGTTTTTTGAATATGACGAAGAAAGCGGCGAATGGCTTGCAATGCACCACCCGTTTACAATGCCGATGGAAGAATGCATTCCTTATCTTGACACAGACAAAGCTAAGGTGCGTGCGCAGGCATTTGACTTGGTGCTTAACGGCACCGAGCTTTCATCCGGCTCTATGAGAATCACTGATTGCGAGCTGCAAAACAAAATGTTTGAGCTGCTTGGAATGGAGCAAGAGGAAATTGACGCAAAATTTGGTTTTCTTGTTGACGCATATAAATATGCCGCACCTCCGCACGGCGGAATGGGAATCGGCCTTGACAGACTTGCAATGCTGATTTGCGGAGCAGACAGCCTGAGAGATGTTACGGCATTCCCTAAAGTTCAAAATGCAAGCGAGCTTATGAGCGGCGCACCTGCGGATATAGATGATATTCAGCTTGGAGAGCTTGGAATTGAAATAGCAAAGGCGGAAAAGAATGAGTAACTTTTTTGCAATGGTTGGCAGAATGAGGCTGATAGACCGCTGGGCACTGATGCAAAACACGGCAAAGGAAAACATTGCCGAGCACAGCCAAAGCGTGGCGGTTATTGCCCATGCTCTTTGCATTATAGGCAACAAAAAATTCGGCAAAAGCTATAATGCCGAAAGATGCGCACTGCTTGCCGTTTACCACGACACGACCGAGGTTTTAACCGGCGATATGCCGACTCCCGTTAAATATTTTAACAGCGATATTAAAGACGCATATAAAAATATTGAAACACTTGCCGGCAACAGACTTTTAAATTTATTGCCCGAGGAATTCAGAAGCGACTACTTTCCTCTTTTCAACAAGGAGAAAGAGGATGCCGAACTGTGGGCAATTGTGAAAGCGGCAGACAGAATAGATGCACTTATCAAATGCATTAACGAAACCCGAATGGGCAACAGAGAATTTGAAAAAGCGCTTGAAGCCCAAGAAAAGCTGATTGAAGAAATTGATATGCCCGAAGTGCAATATTTTAAAAAAGAGTTTTTGCCCGCATATTATTTAACGCTTGACGAACATACAAAGCAACAATAAACAAAAGCGGCGGCACACAAAAAATTCGTGCCGCCGCTTTACTTTTTATTATTTAGTGCTAAAATAAAGTTAAAGTTATTATATATAAACATTATTACATATATAACAGCCTTTAAAATTAAATGAAAGCAGTGGTTATATGGAAAGCACACTCAACGATATTTTATCAAGAAGAAGCATAAAGAAATATAAAAGCACACCGGTGCCGCAAGAGCTTACAGACAAAATTATAAACGCCGGCCTGTATGCGCCAAGCGGAATGGGAGCGCAATCGCCGATCATCATTCAGGTTACAAACAAAGAGATGCGCAACAAGCTTGCAAAAATGAATGCGGATATTATGGGTGCAGACACAGACCCGTTTTACGGTGCTCCGTGCGTGCTTATAGTTTTGGCAAACAAAAATTGCCGCACGGCAATTTATGACGGCAGCCTTGTTATGGAAAACCTTATGCTTGCCGCCAACGCACTTGGGCTTGGAAGCTGCTGGATTCACCGTGCCAAGGAGGAATTTGAAAGCGAGGAGGGCAAAGAAATCCTCAAATCGCTTGGAATTGAGGGCGAATACATTGGCATCGGCCATTGCATTATAGGATTTGCAGACGGCGAGCCGAAACCGCAAGCCGAAAGAAAACCCGGCAGAGTGTATAAAATAGACTGACAATAAGCAAGAATAAACGCACAAAAAAGAGCAGCAAGGAGTGTTTCCTTGCTGCTCTTTTTCATTGTGAAATTTATTGCGGCAAATTACTTTGCAAGCTCTGCCCTTGCCTCTTTAATGCGCTGAACGAAAAGCTTGCCGGTTTCTGTTATTTTATCATAATCGCCTGTTTTTGCCCCTGCAATAAGCGAAGAACCCGCACCGCAGGCAAATGCGCCGGCTTTTATCCATTCTTTAACATTATCAACGGAAACGCCGCCGGACGGCATCATAACCGCATTCGGAATCGGGCCGTGAATATCCTTGATAAATGCGGGAGTTGCAATATCGCCGGGGAAAACTTTAAGCACATCGGCACCGCATTCCATTGCGGCAACAGCCTCTGTGGGAGTATAAATTCCGGGCATTGACGGAATTCCGTAGCGATTGCAGCATTTAACCGTTTCGGGATCAAAATACGGCGAAACAATATATTCCGCACCTGCAAGAATGGCAATTCTTGCCGTGGCGGCATCCATAACCGTGCCTGCGCCGATTATGATTTCGCCGTTGTTATACTTAGCCTTCATTGCCTCTATAAGCTTATCCGCATGAGGCACAGTGAAAGTTAATTCAATAGCGGCAACGCCGCCCTTTATGCATGCATCGGTAATTTTTTCTGCCTGCTCAATTGAAGTGGCACGCACAACGGCAACAATGCCAACCTCATGTATTTTAGACAAAGTTTCAATTTTATTTGCCATTATAATATTCTCCTTTAATATAGATTATCTTTGCACTCTTGCCGTGCCGCCGTTTACCTTTGCCTCCACCTCTTTAAGCGAAGCCATTGATGTGTCGCCCGGAGTTGTCATTGCAAGCGCGCCGTGAACAGCGCCGTAATTAACGGCTTTTTGTGCATCCTGATAAGTCATAAGCCCATAAATTAAGCCCGAAGCAAAGCTGTCGCCGCCGCCGACACGATCAAGAATTTCAAGCTGAGGGAATTCAATTGAATGATATATTTTTCCGTCTGCATAGCAGATTGCTTTCCAAGAATTAACCGTGGCCGTGATAACCGTGCGGAGTGTGGTGGCAATAACCTTAAAGTTCGGATAAGCCTTGCAAACCTCGCCGAGCATTTTTTCATAGCCTTCCATATTAAGCTCTTTAAGATCTGCATCATTGCCCTCTATTTTAAATCCGAGGCAAGCCGTGAAATCTTCCTCATTGCCGATCATAACATCAACATATTTGGCAAGCTCTTTATTGACCTCTTGAGCCTTTGCCTGGCCGCCGATATCATTCCAAAGAGACGGGCGATAATTCAAATCATACGAAACAACGGTGCCGTATTTTTTGGCTGCCTTAACAGCCTCTATAACAACCTGAGCCGAATTTTCCGAAAGAGCCGCATAAATGCCGCCCGTGTGAAGCCAACGAACTCCGAGAGTGCCGAAAATATAATCCCAATCAATATCGCCGGGCTTGAGCTGGCTGATTGCGGTGTGTCCCCTATCCGAAGTGCCCACCGCACCGCGGATGCCAAAGCCGCGCTCCGTAAAATTTATTCCGTTTCTTGTTGTTCTGCCGATTCCGTCATATTTAACCCATTTGATGAGCGAGGTGTCAACCCCACCCTGCAAAATTAAATCCTCAAGCAAATAACCGACTTCATTTTCCGCAAAGGCAGTTACAACGCCTGTTTTCATTCCAAAGCAGCGGCGCAGGCCTCTTGCAACATTATATTCGCCGCCGCCTTCCCAAGCTCGGAATGCGCGGGCAGTTTTGATTCTGCCCTCTCCCGGATCAAGGCGAAGCATAATTTCGCCAAGCGAAATTTCATCAAACATACATTCTTCTTTAGGTCTGAGTTTAAGATCCATAAATGGGCCTCCGTTAATCAAAATTAAAATATTTAATTGCGTTATAATAAGATATTCCGCAAACTATTTCTTTCAGCATTTCGGGATCATCGGCATACCAACCGTCCTCCACCCATCTGCCGATAAGGCGGCAAAGAATTCTTCTGAAATAATCATGCCTGCCATAAGAAGTAAAAGAGCGTGAATCCGTTTCCATGCCTATAAATTTGCCGAGTATTCCCAAATTTGCAAGGCATTTCAGCTGCTGAGTCATACCGTCCATAGTATCAAGAAACCACCAAGCAGGGCCAAACTGAATCTTTGATTCAACCTCACTGCTTTGGAAATTTCCGAGCATAGTGGCAAGCACGATATTATCCTTGCTGTTCAGATTGAAAAGCACGGTTTTGGGCAACTTATCGCGGCTGCAAAGCGAATCCAAAAATCTGCTGAGCATATAAGCGGTTTTATCGTCTCCTACAGAATCAAAACCCGTGTCCGGGCCGAGAGCGGCAAACATTTTGCTGTTGTTGTTTCTCATTGCGCCGATATGAATTTCCATTGCCCAGCCGAGTGAATGATATTTTTCGCCGAGAGCCTGCATAACGGCGGTTTTATATGCATCTATATCACGCTGTGATATTTTCTCTCCGTTCATTGCTCGCTCAAAAGAAGCCTCAATTTGCTCTTCACTGTCCTGCACATAAGGCATATAGTTGAAAGCATGGTCTGAAACACGGCAACCCGCCGCATTAAAGAAATCTATTCTTGCAAGCAAAGCGGCGATAACATCTTTATAACTGCCGATTTTAATTCCTGCGCTTTCGCCGAGCTTGTTGATATATTCCGCAAAGCCGGGAAGCTCAATTCCAAGCGCTTTATCCGGCCTGAAGCCCGGAAGCACCTTGCAATCAAAATCTTTTTGCGCTGCCAAAAGAGCGTGATATTTTAAATCATCCGCAGGATCATCTGTGGTGCAAACTATTTTAACATTTGATTTTTTTATAAGAGTTTGCGGCCTGAAATCGCCTGATGCTATTGCGGCATTTGCGCGGTTATAAATCTCATCTGCGGTTTTTGCAGAAAGCGGAGTATTTATGCCGAAATATTTTTGCAATTCTATATGTGCCCAATGATAAAGCGGATTACCGATTGCATATTGCAGGGTATAGGCAAATTTTTCAAATTTTTCCCTGCCGCTTTTATCACCCGTGCAATAAGATTCGTCAACGCCGCAAGAGCGCATTGCACGCCATTTATAATGATCGCCGGCAAGCCAGAGCTGAGAAATATCCTCCGGCTGCTTATTTTCATAAATTTCCTTTGGGCTTAAATGGCAATGATAATCACACACGGGCAAGTTTTCGCAATATTCATGATACAGTTTTTTTGCACAATCCGTATCAAGTAAGAAATCCTTATCCATAAATCCATTCATAAAATCATCTCCGAATATGACTGATTTGTATATATTATATACTTACATATTTTTTTATGCAAGCACAGAGCGAAAAAAAAACAAAGGATAAGCATAAATAAATTCTGTTGAATAAGCATATGTTTTTTGATATAATATATAATTATATTTTTAATTAAATTTGAGAATTTATTACAACTTTGAAAGGCTGATGAATTATGAATGTTTGCATTTTCGGCGCATCAAGTGATCTTATAGATAAAAAATACATAAAAAGCGCATATGATTTGGGGGCAAGCCTTGCAAAAAAAGGGCACGGACTTGTTTTCGGCGGCGGTGCTTGCGGAGTTATGGGGGCAAGCGCAAGAGGTTTTCACGAAAACGGAGGATACATTTTGGGAGTTGCGCCCGAATTCATGAGCGAATACAATCTTTTTTCCGAAAACTGCACCGATTTTAAAATAACAAAAACAATGGCCGAACGCAAAACTTATATGGAAGACCATGCAGACGCCTTTATAATTGCACCCGGCGGAATAGGAACATATGAGGAATTTTTCGAGGTTTACACCTTAAAACAGCTTAACAGGCACAGCAAGGCGATAGCAATTTTTAACCCATACGGTTATTATGACGACATGATAAACATGCTTCGCCACACCGTAAGCGAAAGCTTTATGCAGCAGGAATCGCTTGACTTGGTTGCGGACTTCTGCGAGGCAGAAGATTTGATTGAATATCTTGAAAATTACCATGCAACAAAAACAGATGTGCTCAAAGCAAGATATGCCTTTATTAAGGGCAAGGATTACAAAGGCAACGAATAACAAAACACCTCAGCGCACAAAAGCGGCGGCCCGGTTTCAACATCCGAGCCGCCGCTTTTTATAAATATTGCGCACTTATTATTTTCTATGTCGACAGCTTTTAAAAATCTGATGCAAGCGGCATTTAATACACTTTGCCGATTTTTAATTTTTATTCTGATTGAGTGATTTTATAAAGCCTTACCCCATGCGGATCAACAACAGAAGAAACTTTATTCTTGAGTGATTTTTTAACTTCACCGCTCCAAATATCAAGCAAATCATACGCTTTATCGGGCATCAAAATCTCCGAAAGATCAAATTTTATACAAGACTGCTTGTTTGCCGTGTTAAACAACGCAAGATATTTGCAGGCTTTGCCGTTTGCAACCCAAACAACCGTGCCGACGCCGTTTTTCTCGTTTCTGTAATGCTGATGTGCATTTCTTGAATCACGGTGCATTTTAAGATATTCCGAATTTGTGAGAAGCGAAAGAGTCCATTCATCATTTTCAGGCATATTGCCGCCAAACATAAGCGGGCTGCGAAAAATTCCCCAAAGGCTCATCATGGTGAGCTGTTCCGGCTTGGTGAACTGAGTATATCTGTTTTGAGCACCATGATACGGAGCATTCTTTGTGAGCCTGCCGAGCGGAAGCATATCGCAATCAGGCCAAGATCCTCTGCCCACATATGATTGCCAAGCAAGGCATTTATCAAACATATCATGCAGCTTTTGCCACGAATCCCAAAAATCACCCGTCATTCGCCACATATCTGCATTTTGCCTTAAATGTGCGGCATTTTCAACCTGTGCAGGGCCCGGAGAAAGCGAAAGCACCATTTCCCTGCCGCAATTATTTATTGCATTTCTTATCATTTCTATTTCATAATCGGCTGAATACGGATTATCCCACTTGCGAAATTCCGTTACGCAAATATCATCGCATTTAACGAAATCAACACCCCAAGAAGCATAAAGCTGAAAAATTGAATTATAATACTGCTGCGCCGCATCACAATTTTTGCAGCCATACATATCAGTGTTCCACGAGCAAACAGAAAAATGATGAGCTATATCCCTGCAACCGAATTCACTGCCCTTTACGGGCAAATTTTGATGAACTGCACTGCGGGGAACGCCGCGCATAATATGAATTCCGAACTTCAAACCGAGGGAATGGCAATAATCCGCTATAGGCTTAAAGCCCTTTCCGCCTGCCGCGCTTGGAAAGCGGTTTTCCGCCGGCAGCAATCTGCCGTATTCATCCATATTAAGAGGATAAAAATTATTATAATCATTATCTTTAGCCTGAGGCTCATACCATTGAATATCGCAAACCACATATTCCCAGCCAAACCGCTTCAGATATTTTGCCATATAATCCGCATTTTCAATCAAACTGCTCTCTGTTACCGCCGCACCGAAGCAATCCCAGCTGTTCCAGCCCATAGGAGCTGTTTTTGCAGGCTTTTTGTACACAAAACCACGCCTTTCCGAACAAATATCTAACAAGGCAATAATACAACAAAAAGCCTCTTGCCGCAACAAAAACATTGCAAATCGGCCGAAAAAAATGCACGGCAATCATATTTTGGCAAAAAAATATCCACGGATAAACCGTGGATAAAAGCGGTGTTATTCATTTTCCGCAGCCTCTGCGGCTGCCTTTTCTGCTTTGCGCTGAGCTCTTTTCTTTTTTGCTTTATAGCCAAGCAGTTTATCAAGATGCTCTTGCGGAGTTGAACAAGCACCGAGAGTTACGGTTTTATCGCCGTAAATACCGTGGAAATCGGAGCCACCCGTCATCAAAAGCTTTTTGCTCTTGCAAATTGCAGTAAGCTTTTCAACTGTTTCCTCATCTGCAAGAGGACTCCAAACCTCAACACCGTCAAGCCCAAGCTCAACATATTTATCAATTTCATCAAAATTATTGAATTTTGACGGATGCGCAAGCACGGCAATTCCGCCTGCTCCGTGAATTTCGTTAATAGCATCCTCAACACTCGGATACTTCGTCGGCGCCAAAACATTTGTTTCACTGTTTTCATCAAAAAGTGCCTTATACAAATCTCCGAAAATGCTGTTTGTGTAACCTGCATCCATAAGCGCATGCATAATATGCTGCTTAAAAAGATTTGTTGAGCCGGAAGCGTGGCCGATAATAAAATCCGATGTGATCGGAAAGCGGCTTGCAACCTTAAGCATCATAATTTGCCCCGCACGCTTGCGAGCAACAGAGGTGCGTTTGCAAATACCCTCTAATCTGTTTGGCGAATCGGCAAGATATGAAAGAATGTGCACTTTTTTTCCGGCTTCAAAATCAAATGCGGATATTTCCACACCCGAAATAACATTTACACCGTAACGCTTGCCTATAACCTGGCCTCTTACGGTGCCGGCTATGCAATCATGATCCGTTATGGCAATTGTGTCTATACCGCTTTTTTGTGCTATAACGATGAGATCTTCAATGCCCACCGAGCCATCGCTCAGCTTTGTGTGGCAATGCAAATCAGCCGCCATAACATCACTCCTTAAATAAACTTAGAGCGTTTTGCACATGCCTGTAACAAAAAAAGCAAGCAAAAGCCCCTACAAAAAATATTATAACATTTATAATTGTTTGTTTCAAGACTTAATAATTTCTTTTTTGGCAAATTACACAAGTTTGCGCCAAATTTTTCGGCAATATCACAAGCATTTTAACTCACGGGCAAGCCTTGAAACAGGCAATCCCACAACATTAAAATAATCGCCGCAAATCCCGCTTACAAGGAGCGAGCCTTTTCCCTGAATTCCGTAAGCGCCGGCTTTATCAAAACATTCTCCGCAAGCTATATAATCATTTATTTCCTGCTTTGAAAGCTCATAGAAATTGACCTTTGTTTCGCAGAAAAATGATTTTTTCTTATCATTTTGCAAAAGGGTTACACCCGTAAACACCGAATGCTGCCTGCCGGAAAGAAAAGAAAGCATTTCAAAAGCTTGCCGGGTATCTTTGGGCTTGCCGAGAATTTTCCCGTTTGCTGCCACAACGGTATCTGCCCCGATAACGATTTTTTCGCTGCCGCAAAACGGCTGTGCCTTGATTTTTGAAAGATAAAGCACTGCATCGCTTGGCGAAATATCCTGCGGCAGACTTTCATCCACATCTGCCGCACAAGCCTCAAAATCTGCGCAAATAAGCTTTAAAAGCTCTCTGCGGCGCGGAGACTTGGAGGCAAGCAATATTTTGTTTTCAAGCATCACAAAACACCTCTGTAATAAAGCCCTCTTGTGTAATCAAACGGCGCTTTGGAGCCGCTTTGATAAAGAGCAATAATTTTTTCCACCTGTTGCAACGATTCATCAGTGAAATAAAAATGTGCGAAATCGGATTTAACTTCTTTCATTCTGTCTGCCATATAAAGAGGCACTGAATTAAGCACCTCAACACACGGATACGGCGAGCAGCGCACCGGAAATTCAACGCCTTTTCTATCAGTTAACTTGCCTTTTTTGCCGCATTCGGCACAGCCTATGTTATTTTTAACGGGGCAATTTCTTGCCAACATAAGCGGAAGCCTGCCATACACCAAAACTCCCGTTTCAAAAGCGTTTACGGCGTTTGCCATATCAACGGCGAGCTCAAACGAAAGAATCGGCGAATTTATTTGATTTGCGGAAAGGCTGTTAAAAATATTAAGCCCGAAATCACCGAAAGGCTCAAACCCAAGCTCCGAAGCAAGCTGATAAGAACCAAGATTTCCGCAAAGTGCCTGATTCACACCTATTTTTTTAAGCTGCAAAAGGCGCTGCCTGGTTTTTTCTTCCATTCCGAACATTCCGCGCGGAATTTCAACACCGGCACAAAGCCTTTTAAAATCCTCATTATCGGACCAAATAGGAATAAACACTCTTTTAAACGGATGCTCACGAGGCACGCTTTTTGCATTTGCGAAGCGGGCGGTCATATATTTTACTCCGCTTTTGTTTACCTTAGGCGGCATTACAAGAGGATTTTCACAAACGCTTATTTCATCTGCTTCTGAAAGCTTATCTATAACTCTGCGGCGAAGTTCGTTTATTTGTGCGGCCGGCAAAATCAAGCCGCCATCGCAATCAACATCAATTTCATTTACATAAAACTGGGTGCCTCCAAGCTTTGAAAGCCTGCTTTTGAGCATTTCCGCATTAAGCGGCTTATTGATTGCTTTTTCAGGCACCGCCCCTTTTGCACAGGCAGATTTTCCGAGTGCACTGCCAAAAAGCTCAACGGGTTTATTTTCTTTAAATTCAAGCCTAAAATCAACGGGCACAAGAGGATTTTCATTATCATAAAGATGTGAAAGGCGCTTCAACACACCTGCTGCCGAAATCACATCTTCCTTTTGCCTTGTGCCAAACATTGATTTGCCCAATTTGCCGTCAAAATAACCGCTTGTGAAGCCGCTGCGGCTGAAAACGCTTCGCAAATCGGATTCATCTTTTTCATCAAAACTGCCGTTTATTGCACTTTTAACAGCAGTTACTGCCGCCGCCACATATTCCGGGCGTTTCATTCTGCCCTCTATTTTGAGGCTTAAGACACCTGCGTTTTCAATTGCGGCAAGCCTGCGAACAAGGCTTAAATCCTTTAAACTTAAATCGCAGCTGCCGCTTTTATCAGCTGAAAACGGCAAGCGGCACGGCTGAGCGCAGAGCCCTCTGTTGCCGCTTCTTGCGCCTATCATTGAAGAAAGATAGCACTGCCCCGAAACACTCATGCAAAGTGCGCCGTGAATAAACATTTCAAGCTGCATATCCGTGCTTTTTCTCATTTCAAGGATTTCGGACTCGCTCATTTCCCTTGGCAGCACGGCACGGCAAAAGCCCATTTCTTTTAATTTTCTGAGCCCTGCGGGATTCATAACACTCATTTGCGTTGAGGCATGCAGCTTTGCCTGCGGAAAGCATTCACGCACCATTTGCGCAACGCCAATATCCTGAATGATAAAAGCATCCGTGCCGCACAGCAAGGCGCTTTTAACAAGATCATATGCAGACTGCAATTCGGCATCGCTGCAAAGAGTATTTAAAGTCAGATACACTTTAACATTTCTTTCATGGCAGTATTTAACGGCAGCTGCCAAAGCCGCATCATCAAAATTGCCGGCATTTCTGCGGGCATTAAACGATTTACCGCCAAGGTAAACCGCATTTGCACCGCATCTTACGCCGGCAACAAGTGCCTCCTGCGAGCCTGCAGGAGCCAAAATTTCAAATTTCATAAAAATACTTTCGCTTTCGCTAAACTGATTTTTTGCCGAAAAGGCGCAACAAAAAAGCCCAATCAGCTGTTGAGCTTTTCACGCAGGTTGGAGATTTCACGGTTAAGCCTTTCGATTTCACGGCGGGCAACATCAACTTCCATACGAGCCCTTGCACTGTCTTCCAAATAATCCTTAATCTGCGCACGGAGATTATCCGCAGCGGCAGTTGACTTTTTGCAAGCATCTGCTTGATCAAGTGCAACGAGCACCGCACATTGAATTGAGGAAAGGCTTGGATTTGCAGAGGCAATATTTTTCATTTCCTCATCAATAAACTCGCCGAGGCCCTCAACATATTCGGCATCATCATCCGTTAAAATCGAATAAGTGGCACCGTAAATTTTAATTTGAACTTTATTTTTAGCCATATCAACACTTCCGTTGCATCAAATTATATATTAGATAATACACAATATAGTATAACAAGATAATAAATTATTGTCAATTACTAAAAGATTTGGTATTATTATGTTGATTTCATTTTTCAAAGGCAGTGAAAACAATATGATTAAACAAAGCAAGAGCGTATTTTTAATAGAAACAAAAGATTTACAATATGCCGTTGCTATAGGCAAAGGCAGCGAGCTGCAGCACTTGCATTTCGGCAAAAAATGCAGGCTTGAAGATTTTGAAATTATGAATCAGAGCGAACAAAATTCAAACCACTCGCCGCTTGATTTCACAAAAACCGAATATGTGCCGTTTGGAGGCACCATGTACAGAGAATGCGCGCTGAAATGCACGTTTGCAGACGGCTGCAGAGAAACAAAGCTTGAATATTCCGGTTTTAAAATCGAAGGCAACACACTTAAAATCACGATGATTGATTCGGCTTATTTGCTTGAAGCCACACTGATTTATACCGCCCACGAAAAGCACAACATAATAGAGCGCACCTGCGTGCTGAAAAACAATTCATCAAATAATATAATTTTGGAAAAAGCCGCAAGCGCAGAGATAAATCTGCCCGGGCAAAGGCCTTACACGATTATAAATTCAAACGGCAGCTGGGGCGGCGAATTCAGAGAAACAAAGCAACGCCTTGAAAGCGGCAGTATAATTTTTGAAAGCAGAAAAGGCGACACGGGGCACGAACATATGCCCGCCTTGATTGCTGCAGAAAACCCGCAGGAAAACGGCGGAGAGGTTTATTTTGCCGTGTTCGGAGGCAGCGGAAATTTCAAAATTGAAGCAAGCCGTGATTTTTTGGGAAACACAAGAGCGCTGCTTGGGCTTAACGATTTTGATTTTTCAAAAACCCTGAAACCCGGCGAAAGTTTTGCCCTGCCGCCCGTTTACTGCGGAATTGCAAAAGGACTTTGCGGCATGAGCAACACGATAAACGATTTTGCGATTGATTGCATTTTGCCGAAAAAGTTTGCAAAGCAGGATTTGCCCGTGCTTTACAACAGTTGGGAAGCAACGGGCTTTACCGTGAATTTAGCTCAGCAGCTTATGCTCGCAAAAGCGGCGGCAAAGATCGGCTGTGAGCTTTTCGTTATGGACGACGGCTGGTTTTCAAGCCGCATTTCGGACCGTTCCGGCCTCGGTGACTGGGAAGTGAACCGCATAAAATTCCCCACCGGGCTTAAAACGCTTGCCGACGCCGTAAACAAGCTTGGCATGGATTTCGGTATTTGGGTGGAACCTGAAATGGTAAATCCCGCTTCAAAGCTTTACAAAAGCCACCCGGAATGGACTTATTTTTACGATACCAGAAAGCCGAATTTAATGCGCCATCAGTTGGTGCTTAATTTAACCTTGCCCGAGGTGCGCAAATATATTTTGGGCTTTATGAGAAAGCTGCTTTCATCTTGCAACATAAACTATATAAAATGGGATATGAACAGGCCGTTTTCCGAAACGGGAGCACCGAATTTGGAAAATCAAAAAGAGCTTTGGTTTAGGCACACCGATGCCGTTTTTGATATTGTTGACACCCTTAAAAGCGAATACCCTAATGTGCATTTTGAGGCATGCGCAAGCGGCGGAGGCAGAACGGATTTAGGAGCACTTTCGCATTTTGACTCTGTGTGGCCGTCTGACAACACAGACCCTCTTGACAGACTTGAAATTCAGAAAGGATACAGCCTTATTTACCCACGCAAATGCATGAGGGCTTGGGTTACGGACACAAACAAACGCAAGCGCCCCGTGCCGATGAAATACAGATTTGCCGTTTCGATGCAAGGCTCGCTTTCGATAGGGGCAAATCTTTCGTTGCTCAAGCGAAGCGAACTGTTTGAATGCAAAAAGCAGATTGCGCTTTACAAAAAAATAAGGCACACCGTGCAATTCGGCAGCCTTTACAGAATTATGGATTTTGAAAAAGACAAAATTTATTTCAACGGCTATGTAAACGCCGATAAATCGCAGGCGGTTTATTTTGCCTGCACGGGCGCAAATTCGTTTTTCGGCGATAAATATGTGAATTTAAAATTCACGGGGCTTGACGAAAATGCCGTTTACAAGGCAAAATCGGAATACAGAAGCTTCACAAAAAGCGGCGCATATCTTGCCGAGCACGGCATAGACATTGAATACACCAAGCCGCTTGACAGCGAGGTTTTCGTGCTGGAAAAGCAATAAGAAAGCCAAAACGAAGCATCTTATTACTCATGTGAAAATGCGCTTAAGCACAAAAACGAATATCAACACAAAAAGAGGGCTGCGCTTTTAACGCAGCCCTTAAAGTTTTTAGTTTATTCCATATTATGAGCATCAATATTTCTTGAGCCTGTCGTCATCAAAATTCTCAAGGAAATCATCATAGCTGCCCTTATAATCTGTGGTTTTTCCGTCAGAAATATCAATAATTCTGTCTGCAATTGTTTGGATAAACTGATGATCGTGCGATGTGAAAAGCACGGTTTCGGGATAGCGGATAAGGCCGTTGTTGAGCGCCGTGATTGATTCCAAATCAAGGTGGTTTGTGGGCTCATCAAGCACAAGAACATTTGCGCCGCTGAGCATCATTTTGCAAAGCATGCATCTTACACGCTCACCGCCCGAAAGCACGGTTGCTTTTTTAAGAGCTTCTTCGCCGCTGAACAGCATTCTGCCAAGCCAACCGCGAATATCCGCCTCAAGAGTTTGAGTGGTGTATTGCCTGAGCCAATCAACAAGAGAAAGATCAACACCGTCAAAATACTTACTGTTGTCGCTTGGGAAATAGCTTTGAGAGGTGGTTACGCCCCATTTGAACTCACCCTCATCAGGCTCCATTTCACCCATGATTATTTTGAAAAGAGTTGTTTTTGCAACGGCATCCGAGCCGACAAACGCAACCTTTTCACGAGGATGAATAACAAACGAAACATCATCAAGCACTTTTCTATCGCCTATGGTTTTGGTGAGATGATCAACTCTTAAAAGGTCGTTTCCGCATTCACGATCCGGCTTAAAATCAACATAAGGAAAGCGGCGAGATGAAACGGGCATATCTATCATTTCAAGAGCATCAAGCTGCTTTTTACGGCTTGTTGCCTGCTTTGATTTTGAAGCATTTGCAGAGAAGCGCTGAATAAACTCCTGCAATTCTTTGATTTTTTGCTCGTTTTTCTTGTTTTGATCTCGCATTTGGCGCTGCCTCATTTGAGTGTATTCATACCAAAAATCATAGTTGCCGGCATACATTTGAATCTTGCCGAAATCAACATCGCAAATATGAGTGCACACTTTATTGAGGAAATATCTATCGTGCGAAACAACGATAACGGTGTTTTCAAAATCCAAAAGAAAATTTTCGAGCCAGCGGATAGCCGCCAAATCAAGGTGGTTTGTAGGCTCGTCAAGCAGCAGAATATCCGGATTGCCGAAAAGTGCCTTTGCAAGCAGCACCTTAACCTTTAAATCGGAGGGCAATTCAGCCATTTTCATATAATGATATTCGTCCGTTACGCCAAGCTTATTAAGCATAAATTCGGCGTCGCTTTCGGCATTCCAGCCATCCAAATCGGCAAATTCCGCTTCAAGCTCACCTGCACGAATACCGTCTTCCTCCGAAAAATCGGGCTTTGCATAAAGCGCATCCTTTTCCTCCATAATTTCTATAAGGCGGGGATTGCCCATTAACACCGTGCGCACAACCTCATATTCATCATATTTAAAGTGATCTTGCTCCAAAACCGAAAGTCTTTCGCCGGGCGTAATAATAACCTCGCCCTTTTGCGGCTCAAGATCACCGCTGAGAACCTTTAAGAAAGTGGATTTTCCTGCGCCGTTTGCGCCGATAATACCATAACAATTGCCTGCGGAAAAAACAGCATTAACTCTTTCAAACAGAGCCCTGCCGCCGAATTGCACCGTAACATTACTTGCCTGAATCATAAATTCGCACTGCCTTTCTGAATAATAATATAAACTTCTTTTAGATAACTTGGTATATTTTACTACACTTACTATTTAATTACAAGTATTATTTATTTATATTTAAAGGTTGATTTTAGCGGCGTGCAAATGTATAATACTTTAGAAGGAAAAAAGGCGAAAATGCGCCGACGGAGGTTCGTTATGAGCATAAAAATTTCACCCAGCATGCTTGCAAGCGATTTTGCAAATCTTGAAAGCGAATTAAAAAAATGCGAAAGTGCAGAGCTTATTCACCTTGATGTTATGGACGGACACTTTGTGCCAAACATCACAATAGGCGCACCGGTTATCAAGGCCATGAAAGCGGTTTGCGATGTGCCGTTTGATGTGCATCTTATGATTTCGGAGCCGCTGAAATACATTAAGGATTTTGCAGACGCCGGCGCCGATCTTATAACATTTCACATAGAAAGCGAAAGCGACCCGCAGCAAACGATAGACAAAATCACCGAGCTTGGATGCAAGGCGGCTCTGGCAGTTAAGCCCGGAACCGAAATTGAAGCGGTTTATCCTTATCTTGAAAAGCTTGACATGGTGCTTGTGATGACGGTTGAGCCCGGATTCGGCGGCCAAAGCTTTATGGCAGACATGATGCCGAAAATTGAAAAGCTGCGTGCAAAATGCCCTGATATAGACATTCAGGTTGACGGCGGAGTAAATTCGCAAACAATTAAAACCTGCGCAAAGGCAGGGGCAAATGTGTTTGTGGCAGGCAGCGCTGTTTTCAAAAGCGAAAACCCTGCTGAAACAATAAAACTTCTTAAAGAAAATGCAGGAAATGTGGGATAATAAATGAAGAAAAAGCGCTTTTACAAAAACATAAAGCGCGGCAGTAAATGGACCGAAGAGGAAAATGGATATCCTATTGATTTTGCGGATAAATACATTTCCGACGAGGGCATTTACACCGACAAATTCGATTATATGCGCCCAAAAACAAAAAAGAAAAAACGCACAAAGGAGAAGGCGAAGAACCATTCAAAAAGGCTGGGAATTGCCTTGCTGTGCCTGCTTATTATTGGGTGCGGATACACCGGAATGGATGTTTATATGCAGCGCCACGGAATGCCCGTAAAATATTCCGAAATTCAAAACAGGCAAACGGGCGGCAGCATAAATGAAATGCAGCTCAGTTTAACAGCATCTTATGAAGAAAGCATTTCAATGGACGGCTCTATAATGCTTGATTCGGTTATATCAAAGCTTACCGAAGGCGGCTACAACGGAGTTATGATAGATATTAAGCGGGATGACGGCTCCGTAGGCTTTAAAAATGCGCTTGCCACGGTTGACACCTATGGCTCCGTTGCATTTCCGGCAGCGGATTTAAAAGGCTCTGTTTCAAAGCTTAAAGAACAGGATTTACTGACAGTTGGCAGAGTTTACTGCTACATGGATAATCTTGTGCCGAAAAAAGACAGATCAACGGCAATTCTTGATTCAAACGGGATTCCGTATACAGACAAAAAGGGCAACACATATTTAAATCCCGATTCACAAACCGCATATAAATATATTAAAGACATTATTGCCGAAGCCGCCGAAGCAGGAATAACCGTTTTTGTGCTTGAGGGCACGGATTTACCGGATGCGATTGCAAGCCAATATTCAGGCGGATTTGAAAAGCTTGCGGCAAAACTTTATGATGATTTGGGCACAGATATAAAATTTGTGAAAGGAATTGATGTTTCTGTTTCGGCAAGTGACATCGGCATAAGCGAGGCGGAAGAAGTTTCTGAAGAAAAGAGCGAAAAGCACAAAGCTGAAAAGGAAGAAAGCAGCGAAGAAAAGGAAGAAACCGAATCCACCACCCAAAACAAAATAAATGAATTACTGCCGCCGCTTGACAACAGCAAGGAAGTTTATTTCATAACAACTGCGGCAGACAAAGCGGAAACAAAATCTGTGTTGGAGGAATGCGGAATATCATCTTATATTCTTGCAAATTAACAATATGAAAAAAGCAATTGCATTTATCATAACCCTGCTTGCGGCAATAAGCATTTGCACAAGTGCTTTTGCAGCTGAAGCACCCATAAAAAACGCCCCGTTTTTGGAGAACATAGAGTTTTCAAATGCAGAAATTGACGGCGGCTTCAGGCAAGATAAAACCCTTTATTCGCTTACCCTTAAAGACCCAAATCAAAGTGCGGTGCTTTCAGGCTACAAGGTAAGCGGCAAGGCAGATGTTTTTGCCACATATTTATATGACAATTCTAATCACCAAACGGGAATAACCGTTTCCCTGAATTTTGAAAACGGCAGCGTTATTTACACCTTTAATTATTCAAATGTGCAAAACTATGCCGTTTCATCAAATGCCGATTTAAAAGCATTGAACTGCGAATATGCAGAGGTGCAGCCCGAAATCAACAAGAACGACACCGTTTACAAGGTTTATATTCCAAGCGATTTAACAGAGCTTTGCATAACTCCCGTTACGGACGATGTTAATGCCTTTGCGGCTCCGATAAATTTAACCTTGCGTGCCGGGCAGGAAACCGATTTTTCAAGCACCGTTACGGCTTCGGACGGCACAACAAAGAAATACACCTTTAAAATCAAAAGAGTAAACAAAACGGTTGAGGATGTTAAGGCCGAAATGGCAGAGCCGGGATACACTTCATTTGTGACGGGCGAACTTTTTTACCAAAAGCCTATTTTCACAGTTTCGGTTTGTGCCGTTGCGGGAGGGCTTGCGGCCGTTTTGATAATACTGCTTATCATTAAAAGAATTGCCGTAAATCCTTACGACAGCGATGAAAAGCCGTTTTACTCACCGGTTGAATAAATAAAAGCGGTGCTTGCCGCAAAAATAAAATGAAAGGATGTGAGCACGTGGAATTGAATGACATGACGCAACACATTTATGAGCTTCATGCAAAGCGAGATATCAAAGGACTTAAAGCATACTTAAATGAGCTTAACCCGGCCGATATTGCGCAGCTGCTGGAGGAGGTTGAAGATGAACGAAAACGAATTTTCTTTTTCAGGCTGCTCACAAAAGAAAACGCTGCCGAAACATTTGTTGAATTTGACAGCGACACTCAGGAAAACCTGATTTCCGCATTCTCTGATGCCGAGCTTAAAGAAGTGCTCGACGAGCTTTATGCCGACGACGCCGCAGATATTGTTGAGGAAATGCCTGCGTCCGTTGTTAAAAGAATTCTTAAAAACACAGACCTTGAAACAAGAAAAACAATAAATTCGCTGCTGAAATATCCCGATGATTCCGCAGGCTCGATTATGACAACGGAATTTGTTGATTTGAAGAGGAATATGACGGTTGAAGATGCGTTTAAACGAATCAGGCGAACGGGTGTTGACAAAGAAACCATTTACACCTGCTATATTACCGACGAATCACGCCACCTGCTTGCCGTTACAACAGTTAAGGAATTGCTGCTGCACGATTACGACGATTTAATTGAAGAATTTATGGAAACGAATGTTATTTCCGTAAACACCCTTGATGACCAGGAAAAAGCATCCGGCTTGCTTCAAAAATATGATTTTCTTGCGCTTCCCGTTGTTGACATGGAAAACAGACTTGTGGGCATTATCACGATCGACGATGCTCTTGATGTTTTGCAGGAAGAAAACACCGAGGATATTCACAAGATGAACGCCATTGTGCGCACATCGGAAAAGCCCTATCTTAAAATCGGCGTTTTCGACACATGGAAATCAAGAATTCCGTGGCTTATGCTGCTTATGATAAGCGCCACATTTACAGGCATGATCATAACAGGATTTGAGGACAAGCTTTCCGCAATGATTGTGCTTACGGCATTTATTCCCATGCTGATGGACACGGGCGGAAATTCCGGCAGCCAGGCCAGTGTTACGATTATTCGTGCTCTTTCCTTGGGAGAGGTTGATTTAAAAGACATTTTCAAAGTGCTTTGGAAAGAGATCAGAGTAGGCGTTTTGTGCGGCGCATCGCTTGCCGTTATAAACTTTGCGAAGATTTGGCTGGTTGACAAAATGCTGCTTGGCACAAGCGGCATAACCGTTACGGTTGATTTAGTTATAAACCTTACCCTTTTTGTTGAGATAATCTTTGCAAAAATCGTTGGCTGCACGCTGCCGATATTTGCCAAAAAGCTTAAATTTGACCCTGCGGTAATGTCTTCTCCATTCATAACAACAATCATAGACGCTCTTTCGCTTTTGATTTATTTCGGCTTGGCCACGGCCATTTTACACATTTAAGCACCTGCGCAAAAACAAAAAACACAGTAAAAAAAGCAAGGCACTTTCGCACAAAATCGGAAGTGCCTTTATTATATTCGGCAATCAAAAAAAGGGCGCGCCTTGTGAAAAAGCACGCCCCAAAAATTATTTTCGATTATTTAAGCTTATTCTTTTTTGCCTTTTCTTTTAATTTTTCCGCTTTATCTTCCTTTTTATCAAGGATTGCAATTGCCTCTTTTGACATCGGCACAAGAATAATCAGGTTAATGATCGTCATAAGCCCTATTCCCACATCGCCGAGATCCCACACAATTGTGTATGTCTGCAATCCGCCGATGAAAAGCATAACAAGAGCAATGATTTTATAGATTGTTTGGCTGATCCAATTGTTGCCGCAAAGATATGCAACATTGGAGCGTGCATAAAATAAAATTCCAATAAATGTGGAAAAGCTAAACAGGAAAAGCACTATGGCCACAAATATTGTGCCGCCGCTTCCAAGGTGGTAATTCATTGCAGCTTGAAGCAAATCCATGCCTTGCAATCCGTCTGTGATTTCACGGGGAGCAAGCAGCATAATCATTGCCGTGCAGGTGCAAATAACAATTGTGTCTATCAAAACTCCAAGGGATTGCACCATTCCGACCGTTTCGGGCCTTTTTCCCTCTGCCGCAGCTGCCGCACAGGGAGCAGAGCCGGAGCCGGCTTCGTTTGAAAACAGGCCTCTTTTAACTCCGTTCATAAGCACGGCACCAAATCCGCCGCCTGCAATCTGTTTAAATCCGAAAGCCTCCTGAAAAATTCTTGAAAAAACTCCCGGCATTAGCTTAATGTTTTTAAGAATAATGAAAATCGTAACGGCAAAGTAAAGGACTGCCATTACGGGCACGATAACATCAAGAAACTTAACCGTTGCATTCTTTCTGAGCACAATAACCGCCGCAAGAGCAACAAGCACTGCGGTTGTGTAAATCGGCGGAATTGAAAATGCATTTTTAAATGCGGATGTAACGGAATTACTGATAACCTGGCTGATTCCGCACCAGCAAATCAACCCGAAAAATGCAAACAGAATTGCAAGAAAAGATTTTTTAAGCTTCTTTTTCCTTTTTTGCTCCACAAAATCGTGAATGTAATATGCCGGGCCGCCGTGGTAACCGCCGTAAAGCGGGTCTTTTTTCTTGTGAAGCTGTGCAAGTGTGCCCTCAACATATGCTGTTGATGCGCCAAGAAGAGCAGAAGCCCACATCCAAAAAACAGCGCCTGCGCCGCCGATTGAAATGGCGGCAACAACGCCGACAAGGTTTCCCATTCCCACTCTTGTGGCAGTGGAAACAATCAGCGTTTGAAAGGTTGAAAGGCTTGTTTTATCGTCATTTTTATCGCTGAGAGCCCTTATCATTTGCGGAAATTTTCGCACGGGCATAAATTTTGTTCTTATTGTAAAGAAAATTCCTGCCGGAATAAGCAAAAGAACCAAAAGCGGAATTCCTATGGAAACATCTCCGAAATGCAGAGTAAAAAGATCGCCCCAAAGAAAATTGTAAAACCATTCAATAACTTTATTCATATCATAAATTCCCCTTGATATAACATCAAAATATGCAGCAGATTTTTGGCTTTACGGTGGATTTCCGCCGTAAATTTAAACTGCAGTTTGCATTGAAAAAGTCTGCCTAAATCTGCAAAAGCAGTGCAAAAAATATGCCGAATCTTTTTTTATGATTCGGCATATTTAATTTAAAACTAAACTAAATAAGCTCGCCCGGCGCATAAACGGTATATGTTATTTCACCTTCTGCGCTTTCATAAAACAGTGCTATTCTGCCGTTGTTAAGGCAAGTCATGCAGGAATACATAAATGCAGAATCGTTAATATCCGTTGTTTTTGTAAGCGTCATATTTCCGGCACCGTCAATTTCAAAAGAAAAAATCTTGCCGCAGCTGCGCTCGTGAACGGTTTTGCCCTTCTTTTTGCTTGTGCCCGTGGGGCAGGAAATCAAAATGTAATCCTTGCCGCCTTTTGTGCACTGAATTGCGCTGAGCATGCAGGCGGAAGAAATCTCCGTTTCCGTAACAACGGGATCGCTCCAAATATATTCCGTGCCCGTAAGCTTTGCGTCTGCATAACAGATTCTGTTGCTGTTGTTTCTGAAAAAGCAGCGTAAATCGCCGTTTGAAAGTTCAACTATTTGGCTTTCGCTTGAATATTCAAAAGTGTCGTTTGATTCAATATCGCGGCTTCTTTGCCAAGTGCTTCCGCCGTCTGTTGAATAAATAAACGAGGCCTGCTGCGTGCCTGCCTTAACATCGCAAATATATGCGGAAAAAATCAGCGTGCCGTTTGAAGTGCAGATTCCTCTGCCGGGGCCCACCCCGTAAAATGCTTCGTCTGCCTTTTTAAGGTTTATAAGCTTAGGCGCGCCAAAGCTTTCGCCGCCGTTTTCCGATTTTGTCATATAAAGGTATGTGGTTGGCACAACGGAAAACTTCATCTTTGATTTAATGTAAAAAATATTGCCAAGCAAATTGTTGTTTGCATCATAAAGATAGTAATATTCGTCTATTTTATAGCCGCTGTCTTTTCCGTTTCCATCGGTTATTTGCGAATATCCGTTTTCAAAATGATTTATGTCTGCCTTGTAATCATAGCTTTTGCCGTGATTATCAGAAATCTTAAGGCTGCCGTCTTCATTGAAAGCAGGCTCTGCAACAGCTGCCTTAATTCCCGTCCAGCTTGCAAGGTTGCGGCCGCCGGGATAAAATGTTGTCATCATCCACACATTGTTTCCGTTTGCAATCAGTTCAGAATCAATAAAGGCAGATGATTTTTTTGAAAACTTGTTTCCGTTATCGCCAAGATGGTTGGCAGTGTACGATGTCCAAGTTGCGCCGCTGTCATCGCTGTAAGCCACAACGGTGTCAAGCCCTCCGCCGTCAAGCGTGGTGTCATATCTCGCATCTGCCGATGCCACAATTCTTCCGTTTTCCAAAGTAATCATTGCGGGAATTCTGAAATTTTTGCTTTTTCCCGTCACATCGGTTACAAACGGCTGATCGTTTGTTTTTGCTGCGGCAGGCCTTTCGGCAACGAAAATCGGCTTGCGTGCGTTTACCGCCCCAATGCTTCCGCCTATTATTGCCGCCGCTGCCACAACGGCAACTGCGCCGCCTATTGCTTTTTTAATCTTAGCTTTAGTCATAACAACCACTCCTGCGCCTTTCGGCCGCATCTTTCTTTGATTTTAGTTTGTAATCAAGTGTATTTATTTTGCCAATCGATTTATCACGATACATGCGGCTTTTGTTTGAAAAGAGTAAACTCTGCTTTTTAGGCTTATTTTGCCTTTTTCTCTTTTCCTTTTCCGGCAAAAATCGAAACGCCGAAAATAATAATCAGCAGCAGCGCCGCAAAGCACATCCAAAAAGCAAGAAGCGGCTTTGGGCGAGCGGAAAATGTGTCGTAATATCCTTTAAGATAAATAACGGTAACGATAATCGGCAAAATGTATTGCATATAAATCCTGATAGCCGTGCCTTTGGGAAATTTTAATCCGTTGCCCGTGTTAGCTTCTTTAATGAAATTTTCAAAGCCCCAGCCGTTTTTGCGCACGCAAAACATAACAAACACAAGGCTGCCGAGCGGTAAAAGATTTGATGAAACAAGAAAATCTTCCAAATCCATAATTGTTGAGCCTTCGCCGAGCGGCTGAAAGCCCGAAAGCAAATTAAATCCAAGAATAGCAGGAACAGAAAGTGCCGTGATAAGCACAAAATTAACTCCAACAGCCTTTTTTCTGCTCCATCCGCTCATGTCCATATAAGTTGCTATAATGTTTTCAAAAACAGCAATAATGGTGGAAAGCGCCGCAAAAGACATAAACACAAAAAACAGCGTGCCCCAAAGCCTGCCGCCGGGCATATTATTAAATAAATTCGGCAGTGTTATGAAAAGCAATGATGGGCCGGAATCAGGCTGAACGCCGAAAGAAAAGCAAGCGGGAATAATGATAAATCCTGCCATAAGAGCAACAAAGGTGTCAAGCAGCACAATGCTTACAGCCTCGCCCGTAAGGCGCTTTTGTCTGTCAAGATAGCTGCCGAATATTTCCATTGCGCCGATGCCGAGGCTCAGTGTAAAGAATGCCTGCGACATTGCGGCAAACACAACATTGCCTATTCCGTTTTCCGCAACGGATTTAAAATCGGGCACAAGATAAAACTTAACACCCTCTGCCGCATTTGAAAGAAACAGCGAATTGCAGGCAAGCGCAAGCATTAAAACCACTAAAAACGACATCATGATTTTGGTGATTTTTTCAACGCCGTTTTTAAGGCCCAGTGCGCAAACGGCAAATGAAATAACGATTGCTGCAACGGTCCATATTGTAAGCGTGCCGGGTTGTGAAAGCATATTTGTGAAAAACTGTGCAATTCCGCCGGAATCAAGCCCGGAAAGCTTGCCGAATGCCTCAAGATAGGCATAATAAAGCATCCAGCCGCCAACCATGGTGTAAAACATCATTAAAAGATAGCAGCCTAAAATACTTATCCATTTAAGCGAATGCCAGCGGCTGCCTTTTGGCTCAAGCTGCTCAAAGGCTTTTCCCATTCCTCTGCGGCTGCCTCTGCCAACGGTGAATTCACACACCATAATCGGAAGCCCAAGCACCACAAGAAACACAAGATACATCAAAATGAATGCCGCACCGCCGTACATTCCGCAAATATAGGGAAATTTCCAAACATTCCCGATTCCTATCGCACAGCCTGCGGAAACCAAAATGAATCCAAGGCGTGAGCCGAATTTTTCTCTCTCTGCCATAAAAAACCTCTCATAGGCGGCGCAAAAGCACCGCAAGTTTATTGTTGCTCTATTTTATCATATAAAGTTCGCTTTTTCAATGCAGTGCTTCAAAGTGATAGCACGCTAAAATAAAAAGGGCAACGGCGTTTTTTTGTTGTCCTTGCCTGTAAATAAACCTTGAAATAAAGCCTCAAACAATATATTATATAATAAAGAAATGTGCGTTAAGCATGGGCGGAATTTTGCTTTGTGATTTTCTGCTTTGCTTTTTGCAACACAGGAGTGAGAATATGAATATGAATTACTGCATCGGCGAATCCGAGCTGAAGCGTGCAGAGGCTTGCCTTGCTTTTGCGCAGCAGCTTGGGTTGATTGCAAGCAGCAGCTTTGAGGACCTTGAAAAAAGGCGAAACGCGGAAAATGAAAAGAGAGCCGCAGCAGCCGAAAAGGGCAAGGTTTTTTATGGCTTGCGGCATTTTTCCGCACCGGCTTATCTGCAATATGAGCTAACAAGATTTAGGCTTGATTTTGCTGCGGAAACAGAGCAAGTTAAAAAGGCTTATAAATTTGCCGAAATAAGCGAAAAAGAAATGAAAGCTTACTATAAAGCCAATAAAGATCTTTTCACAAGGTATAACGGCGATAAATTCAGATACAGGGAAGTTAAGCTTATTATCAAAAAGAAATTAAGGGAGGCTGAATATGATAATGAAATCAACAACATATTATGTAAGCTCTCTTAACGGCAACGATTCAAACAGCGGCACGGCACAAACAGAGGCATTCAAAACACTTGATGCAATAAACAATATTAAGCTTATGCCGGGAGACAGGGTTTTGCTTGAAAGAGGCTCTGTTTTTGAAAATGAATATTTGCACATTAAAAACTGCGGCGATATAAACGGCGGCAGAATTGAAGTTTCAGCATACGGCGATGGAGATGCGCTTCCTTGCATAAACGCAAACGGCAGCGGAATTTGGTATCAGGATTACGGCACCAAGCTTGATTATGCCGGCCATGTTTATAAAGGCGATGTTTCATCTGCCGTTTTGCTTTATGATGCGGAAAATATATTGGTTGAAAATATTGAAATCACAAACTTTGAGCCTTACACAACGGCAAAGGCATATTCAAGCCCGGATAAGCTTGAACGCACCGGCCTTGCCGCAGTGGCGCAAAACAGAGGCACAATTCATTCAATAACGCTTGATAATTTATATATTCATGATGTCAGCGGCAATGTTTATGATAAGCATATGAATAACGGCGGGATTTATATGACGGCATTTAAGCCGGCAAACGAAGCCGAAACCGGCGTTGCAAGATACGACGGTGTAACAATTCAAAATTGCTTTGTTAAAAATGTAAGCCGTTGGGGAATAGCAGTAGGCTACACATATAATTGGGAAAAATTCTCAAGTAAAGAACTTTCTGCAGAAACATTTAAAAAATACGGTAACGAGCATTTTTTGTTCAGAAACAATTATATAAAAGCCGCCGGCGGCGATGCATTAACTCCAATGTATGCTCTTGAACCGCTTACGGAATATAATATTGCAGATTCCTGTGCATTTGAGATGAACGACAGAGTTTATAATAAAGCAGGAAAGCGAATGGGCAAGGTGGCTGCCGCAATTTGGCCGTGGAAATGCAAAAATGCAATGTTCAGATTTAATGAATGCACGGATACAAAGCTTAATCAGGACGGTATGGCTTATGATGCCGATTCCGGCGACGGCACTGTTTACGATCAGAATTACAGCAGGCTCAATGAGGGCGGTTGCGTAATGTTTTGTATGCAGGAGGCTGTTCACAACACCTTCACAAACAATGTTAGCTATGATGATTTGGGCGGCACATTAAGTCCCTCTCAAAACCCGGACGCTTATATTGCAAACAATCATTTTTATAAGCGCAAAGGAGTGCCGCTTATTCGCAAAAGAATGCACGGCAAAAGAACTCTTAAAAACAACACAATAACTGAAATATAAATTTTAATAAATCAACACACAGTGAGGTAATTTGATGGATAAAAAAAGAGGAAGAGTAACAATACCAACCGATATGGATGTGGTTAAGGAAACAATTGAAATTATGGATGTTTGGGGCGCAGATGCAATTCGTGATTGCGACGGAACGGAATTTCCGCAAGAGCTTAAAAACACGGGCGCAAAAATCTATGCCACTTATTACACCACAAGAAAGGATAACGCTTGGGCAAAGGCAAATCCGGATGAAATTCAGCAGATGTATATTATGACATCTTTCCACACGGCAGTTGAAGAAAAACTTGAAATTCATCTTATGGATCATCTTTATCCGGATATGCTGGCCGTAAACACAAGAGATGATATCAAAAGATGGTGGGAGGTTATGGATCGCACCACAGGTGAGCCCGTGCCCACAGATGAATGGAGCTACGATGAAAAAAGCGGAAATGTTGTTATCAACCCCGTTAAAAAGTTTCATGAATATACCGTAAGCTTTTTGGCTTATATTATGTGGGATCCGGTGCATATGTATAATGCGGTTGTAAATGAATGGAATGTTGAGCCGCAAATAACATTTGATGTTCGCCAGCCAAAAACAAGGGCACATTCCCTTGAAAGATTGCGCCGCTTTCTTGATACTCATGATTATGTTGATGTTGTTCGCTTCACCACATTTTTCCATCAGTTCACTCTTATTTTTGATGAGCTTGCAAGAGAAAAATTCGTTGATTGGTTTGGCTATTCTGCATCAGTAAGCCCGTATATCTTAAAGCAGTTTGAAGAAGAAGTCGGCTATAAATTCCGCCCCGAATTTATTATTGATCAGGGTTATATGAACAATACTTACAGAATTCCGTCTAAGGAATTCAGGGATTTCCAGGCTTTCCAAAGGCGAGAGGTTGCAAAGCTTGCCAAGGAAATGGTGGATATTGTTCATGAATACGGCAAGGAAGCCATGATGTTTATGGGTGATCATTGGATCGGCATGGAGCCGTTTATGGATGATTTTGCCTCAATAGGCCTTGATGCGGTGGTCGGCAGCGTCGGAAACGGTGCAACCCTCAGATTGTTCAGCGATATTAAAAATGTTAAATACACAGAAGGCAGATTCCTGCCGTATTTCTTTCCGGATGTTTTCCACGAGGGCGGAGACCCGATCTACGAGGCAAAGGTAAATTGGGTAACGGCAAGGCGTGCAATCCTCAGAAGCCCAATTCAGCGTATAGGCTACGGCGGCTATCTTAAATTGGCGCTTAAATTTCCCGAATTTGTTGATTATATCAAGGGCGTTTGTAATGAATTCCGCACGCTTTATGATAATATTCAAGGCACAACACCTTATTGCGTTAAAAAGGTTGCAGTGCTTAATTGCTGGGGCAAAATGCGCGCTTGGAGCAATCATATGGTGCACCACGGCCTTTATTACAGGCAGAATTATTCATATTTCGGTGTTATTGAGGCTCTCAGCGGTGCTCCGTTCGATGTTTCATTTATCAGTTTTGATGATATTAAAGAAAATAAGGATTTCTTAAATCAATTTGATGTTGTTATCAATGTGGGCGATGCAGACACTGCTCAAAGCGGCGGCGAATATTGGTGTGATGAAGAAATTATTACCGCAGTTAAAGAGTTTGTTTATAACGGCGGCGGATTTATCGGCGTCGGTGAGCCGGCTGCACATCAGTGGCAGGGCAAATTCTTCCAGCTTGATGATATTCTCGGCGTTGAAAGAGAAAACGGCTTCACGCTTAATACCCGCAGATACAACACACAAGAGCATCGTGATCACTTTATCCTTGCTGATGCAAACGGCGAAGTTGATTTCGGCGAAGGAAAAAAGAATATTGTTGCGCTTGATGGCACAACCGTGCTCATCCAAAATGCAAGCGAGCTTCCGTTTGCCGTAAGGCATGCCGAGGAAGTGCAAATGGCTGTTAAATCGTTTGGCAAGGGCAGAGGCGTTTATATCAGCGGCTTGCCTTACAGCTTCAAAAACAGCCGTGTGCTTTACAGAGCCGTGCTTTGGAGTTCCGGCGCAGAGGATGAACTTCAAAAGTGGTTCTCCACAAACTATAATGTTGAGGTGCATGCTTATGTTAAAAACGGCAAATATTGTGTTGTAAACAACACTTATGAACCGCAAGACACCACGGTTTATACCGGCGACGGAAACGGCTTCGACCTTCATCTTGAGGCAAACGAAATCAAGTGGTATCAAATTTGATTTAAATAAATAAGATACAGCCGGGCTAAAATGAAATGCCCGGCTTTATTTTGCAAAAGCATATTGATTATCTGTAAAAGAGTGTTATAATCTATTTACACAGCAGATTATTTGTTAAAGATTGTTATAATCAATAAATGTTATGTTTATTTTTGAGAGGGACATATGAAAAGCAACGCAGCAACTTTTAAGTTTGCTTTTAAAAAATCGTTGCCCATTTTATTCGGTTATCTTTTTTTGGCTTCGGCATTTGGTATTATGCTCTATAAAGCAGGATATAATTGGATGTGGGCAATTATTATTTCCGTAATTGTTTATGCCGGCTCGGGGCAGTTTTTGCTTGTGTCGCTTATAGAATCCGGTGCGGATCTTGCCACCACGGCAATGATGACGGTTTTTATAAACACCAGGCATATGTTTTACGGGCTTTCGTATATAGATAAGTTTAAGGCGGGCGGATGGCGCTATCCTTTTATGATTTTCACGCTCACAGATGAAACTTATTCCGTTAATTCATCAATTTTGGCCGTGCCGAAAAATGTGGATGAGGCAAAGGCAAGATTCATAATAGGCGAGCTTGATCATCTTTATTGGATCCTCGGCTCCGTGCTCGGATCATTGCTCGGCCAGCTTATTCCGCTTGATTTCACCGGCATTGATTTTTCCATGACGGCTCTTTTCGTTGTTATTTTCATTGATTTGATACGCAATCAAAAAGGCAGATCGGGAATTATCGGCATGCTCGGTATCTTTTGCGGAATACTTTGCCTTGTGATTTTCGGCGCAGATAAATTTTTGCTGCCGTCTCTTATATTAACAGTGGTGCTACTTTCTTCGTTTAAAAGATATTTCGGCGCAGAAAGGAGCATAAAAAAATGACTCATACTCATCTTTTTGCAATGGTTGTTGTTGCAGGTATATGCACTTTTGCAACAAGGCTTTTTCCGTTTGCGCTTTTCGGCGGCAAAAAAGAAGTGCCTAAGTTTATAAAATATTTGGGCGCTGTTTTGCCCGTTGCAATTCTTGGCATTTTAATCGTTTATTGCCTTCGTGATTTTGAAAAGGGCAATCTGAATTTTATTTTGCCGCAGCTGATTGCCGTTGCACTCACTGCCGGGATTCATCTTTGGCGAAAAAACACTCTGCTCAGCATAGCCGTCGGCACGGTAACATATATGCTGCTGATTCATTTCGTGTTTGTGTAGTTATATCGGGGGACAATTCCCGACTGCTTAGGTAAAATATTTAAACGGGAGGAGCAATAATCGCTCCTCCCGTTTTGTTGTATTCAAATATTATATTAGCTTTCGGCGCGCAAAAGGCATGCCTTAGGTTTGCTTTGAAAGCAGACCCGCTCGGTTATATTTCCGTTTGTGTAGGAATATATTACCCTTTGATTTTCGCTTTCATTATATCGCTTTTCCGTTTGGCGGTCAAACTTATCATACGAAAATTCAACCGTGTCTCCGTTGCGGCTTTAATTTTTAGGATTTGTTAAAAGAAATTTTTTCACCATTTATTATTAAACAATAATCATCGCTAAAATCATTGAATGTACTGTAAAATAAAATGTCTTTTTGTTTTTTACCGTTGGGCAAAACAAGCGTATCACCAACAGCTGTGTATTGAAACACTTGATTATCGTTGCCTGTAACAGTTAGGTTTTTGCCATCTTCTATAATGGCACCGCCTACAACATAATAATCATTTGTTCTTCTAACATTATCAATACTGCAACTACCATACTTACCCACTGAAGAGGCAACTTTTTTTGTTGGAAAAATATATGGCGATTTATACTCATCGCCTGATTTCAAATAATAATCCAGCCCATAACTGTCTTTATCTTTTCTAAACACAACCATGCAAGATTCGTCGCCCTCAACCACATCCACAATTTCCTCAGTATGATTAAATTTAAATATGCTTTGAGGGGTTTTAAAATCGGTAACAAGATTTATAAATGCCGTGCAGCCATAAGAAACAACCATAGCCGAAATAAAGAACAGCATTACTGAAACAACAAATCTGATTCCCTTTTTTCTGATTTTTTTATTAGCATAAAAAGTACTTACAGAAAACAGCAATATTGTGATGATAGCACACATAAATTTAACAAACATATTCTGCCCTCCAATCAATAACCGTAGGCGGGTTGCCGGGATAATGCGAAGTGATACCACAGCAGCGATATTTGCCGGTAAAAATTATTCTTAAACGAATTGCGGTTTTATCCATATCGAAGAAAGTTGTCCGTTATCAATCACTGCAACGGTATTTTGGGCAAACTCCACGGCCTTGCTTTCAATGCTGCAATTCGGATTACCGATACAAACCCATCCTGTTTTAGAAATTATCTTCCGCCCCATTTAGTCATATCATCATCCACTTCAAGCGATTCGCAGGCTATAGTCATCCAATCGCCGTTTAAAAATCCAATATATATTTCAATGAATTTTTGATCTGAAAGAAGCGGGCAAAATTCGTTAACATTAGGCTCTTTTTCTTTCAATTCACGCAGTCTTGGAATAAGAGTTTGTTCTTCTTCCTTAACAAATTGAATATCATATATATTTATTGTTGTATCATTGTCACCCCAAAAATCACAGCATATGCCTTCAAAGCCGATTATATTGTTGAATTTGATTTCATATTTATTTTTCTGTTGACCATATTTTCTTAAATAAACACTAATTGAATTGCCGCGATTTCGCTTCCATTCATAACTCATATTTACAAACCAATCATCATGAATATAGAAATCGGGCGAGTTAATTATTTGTGCGTTTGAATAATCTATTTTCATTTTTTATCCTCCAAAAAAATGTATTAACGGCTAAAAATCCACCGTTAAAGAATATCAATAATATTCATTCATAATGCATTTGAATTTTTCAAAATCAGATGAGTATCCTTGAATCAAGCCAAGCATATGATTAAAATTATTGATTATTTCGCTGTGGCTCATAATAAACATAACTTCATCATTGTTAGCAACGGATGTTTTAAATTCCCAAAAGTAAAGAATTGAATTTTCCGAAACTTCAAACAAGCAACTCGGAATCCAATCCGGCGGTTGATTTTCTTCAAACGATATCAAATAATACATAACATTATCGTGAACCATTATACCATACACAATATATTCGGCACCGACAATAATAGAATATTCCGTTCCCTCTTCCGTTGAGGTAAATGTACTGAACGAAATAATCTCGTCCATATCTTTAAAATCCTTATCGGGTTTAAAAAAGCATGGTGCGGTTTTGGTGATATAATTTTGTGACAGACATTTTACTTTCAAATTTATCTCCATTCTGTTTCAGCTCGCAAATAAATCATACTTATTTGACATAAAATATAAAAATAAACATATTCTAACACAAAATAATAAGGACTAATGAATGTAACACACATAATTCAGATTCAAAACGAGCAAAAAGAATATCAAATTTTCAACTCAAATACGTATTAAAATCACGTTTACCATTACAATAAACAAACTTGAAATCAAAAAATATATCAGGTAATATATCATCTCCATAAGTATAAAATTCCAACATTGAAATAACGCCATTCTCAATATATAAAATCGTACCCACTCCTAAAGGTACTTGAGAAGATTCTAAAAACACATCACCTATATAGGAATTTTTAGGTTCAATTTTTGGTGAATTATTTATCACGTCAAATTCAATAAAACATCCAACAGGTGATTTATCAATTTTTGTAATAATACTGTTTTTGTATTGTTCGCGAAGGATTTTTAAAATTAATGTATCCCCTGTTAAAATAAATTGCATGGCTTTTTTAACAATTTCGTCAATTGATGTCATCTTATATTCCTACTTTATAAAGCTAGTTCCTATTCGCACTATACCATTGACAACATTTCCTCGTACAGTAACATTCTGACCATTAACTTTAACAACTGTTTCAAAATCGAAGTAATAACTGCGATAGCGGATTGGATTTTGCTCTGCAAGCGCGGTGTTGCCAGTGATTTCCGTAACCTTGCCCCATGAATCATAGGCGTAGTTTACAAGCACATTGCCGCTTTCATCGGCGATTGCCGTTACATTTTCTTTATTTTCCCTTGAAACAATGCCTCAAATTCATCAAGCGAGCCTTGGGAAAGCAAATCTTTTTGGCAAATAAAGGCAGGAGAATATTTAAAAAATCCTGCAAGAATCAATTCATAATATTCGTCGCAATCCTTAACATACTTAATTTGCTGTGTGCCGATGCTTTGAGTAACGGCATCCGAAACATAAGTGATTGTGCCGTTTTTAACCGTTATATTTTTCGGAACAAATTTATCCTTTTCCAATTTTGATTTAAGGCACGGCAAAATAACGGAAAGAGCCACTAAAAGCGGCACAACTATGCACAAAATATACTTTACGGGCATTATAAACCAGCAAATGAAAAACCAACACGGCAATCCGCAATCAAGGAAAAAAACATATGTAAACAGATTTTGCTTAAAAGCTCTTTTGCGATAATTTTTCAGAGTGTTGCCGGTTAAGCGGCCGTTAAACTCTATTGTGCCGGATTCTGCGGCCGTTTCATTTTTTGCGCATTCTTCTTTAATCTCGTTTGAGGACGGCACAGGCGCCGCGTTTTTTGTTGACTTCGGGCGCATTCTCTTAATTTTGCCCTCAAACAAGCTTTCAAATTCTTCAAGCGTGCCTTTGGAAAGCAGGCTTTTTTGGCAAACAAAGCGATAGCTGTAACCGCGTAAATAGAACACAAAATAGTAAAATTCGCCGTAATCACGAACTTCTTTCACATCTTTCAAGCACCTGCGTTCCGCCACGGCATTACTTCTGCTTACGATAGTGTCGTCTTCAATAAACACTTTTTGAGGAGTGATTTTTTCTTTTTCCTTTTTCGTTTGAATGTTTGGCAATGAAATCGTAATCACAAACAAAATCGCATATGAAATGATTATTATATGCAAATTTCCAATAATATCAACATCGCCGAATATCATTTGCATTATTGCGGGAATAAGAATGAATCCAATTATCAATGTAGGACCAACCCATGTTTGTTGAAGCCTGACAATTCGTTTGCAAAAGAACTTTTGAGACGCTCCTGTTAAATAGCCGTTAAACTCTATCATCATATCACCTTTCATATATAAACCGAACGCAGTATTTATTCGTTTTTCCATTCAATGGGTTCCATGTTCACAAAATACATAGGACCGAACACCATTGCCTCTAAATTAAACGCCAATATTCCTATAGCGGCAGCTTGTTGCCCTGCCATAAGAGTTGCAAGGCATGCCGCACCGCCAAACATTGCCATTTGAGCACCCACAGCCACAGCCACGCCGCCCAATGCAACCACAGCACCTCCAACCGCGGCACCTACCGTAGCTCCGATAAAGATATTCATAGCTATTTCTTTAGCCTGCAATTTTTCATCTTTTTGAGCATTTGCTTTAGCTGCTGTGCTTTGATTTTTAGAACCGGATTTGGAATTTTTTGAAGAGGATGAAGAACTTTTACTTCTGCTTTTGCCCGGTGTGTTATTCGGATACTTGTTCTTTTCCTTTTCTTCATTGGCTTTGTAGTTAGAAAATGCCGTCTTATAGGCATTTGTTTTACGAACAGCACCTATAATTGCTCCAGCAAGTGAAAATGCACCGATTACTAACAAAGCAACAAGCCATCCGGCAAAATCTCCGTCTTGATCAAGCATGTTTGCCGGATTATTCAAACAATATGAAAACATGTTTTTATCAAGCACGCTTTGCCCTGTTTGAACATAGCCGTCTGCACTGATAAAGCGGCACATATCGGGGGAATAGTAACGCGTGTTGAGGAAATACCATTCCGTTTCAAAATCGAAGTAATAACTGCGATAGCGGATTGGATTTTGCTCTGCAAGCGCGGTGTTGCCCGTGATTTCCGTAACCTTGCCCCATGCGTCATAGGCGTAGTTTACAAGCACATTGCCATCCTTATCCGCGATTGCCGTTACATCGTTTTGAGCATTTTTGATATAGTAATACTCTGTGCCGTTGAGAATGAAGCCGAAGACATCCGAATTGTTATCGTACATAAACACAAGCGTATCGTCGCCTGATTTTTGCCCCGCAAGGATATCGCCGTTGTAAACAAACTCGGTTTTAACTCCGTTTACGGTTTTGGAAATTCGGTTTCCGTCGCCGTTATATGCATATTCAATTATGTTTTCGCCGTCTGCAATGCTTTGCAACTGCCTGCCGAGCCATGTGAGCTGTTTGCTGCCGATTGAAAGCGGATTACCGATTTCATCATATGCAATCTGCGTGCCGTTAAAATCCGTGAGCAAATCGGACCATACGGAATCCGTGTAACTCCATGTTTTTGTATCGGTCGGCTCTCCAAGCTCGCCAGTGGTGTATTCATATTCCTTTTGCTCGGTTATATTTCCGTTTGTGTAGGAATATGTTATCGTTTTGCCCGCCTTTTCATCATTAACTCTTGTTAATTGATTAAGGCTGTCGTATTCATAGCTTGTTACATAAGAGCCGTTTGCCACGCTTATGATATTGCCGAGCTTATCATATTCATACGAATATGTGCCCGCCGGGGTTTCAACGGATTTAACAAGCGTGGTTGTGCGCTTTTCCGCTGCGCCCTCCGCTTTGGCGATTTCATAATTTTCGTAAGCATATTTTATGCCGAACGAATTACCGCCAAAGCTTTTTTGCGCCAATCTGCCGAGATTATCATAAGCAAAGCCGAGCTTTTCGCTTCCGTTCCACTGCACGGAATATACCTGATCCGGCATTTCGCCGTTTTTCAAACTGCCGTAAGCATAGCCGATTTCCTGCCTGCCGAGCGGCGAAAAATGCGTTATGCCCGTTAAATAGTTTGTTTTATCAGCATATTTAAAATCCGTGCTGGATATTAAATTAAGGTCGCTTTTTCCCGTGCCCGCATATTCGCGCTGAGAAACAACTCGCTCTGCAAGGTCATAAACAAATTTGGTGTTTGTTCCCGTGAAAAAGTCTGTTATTTGCGCAACGGAGCCGTTGCTGCCATAGGAATATGTTACCCTTTGATTTTCGCTTCCATTATATCGCTTTTCCGTTTGGCGGTCAAACTTATCATACGAAAATTCAACCGTGTCGCCGTTTCCGTAGGTTTGCTTTGAAAGCAGACCCGCGCCGTTATATTCAAGCTCGGAGAGCGTGCGCCAAGCATTGCCGTTGCCGACTCTGTTTGCCGTTGTTCTGCCGAATTTATCATACAAAAAGCTGTATTGCAGTGCGCCGTTTACATTTATGCTTTGCAGGCGGTCGTTTTCATATTCATAGCTGTTTGTTACTCCCGCAGAGGAAACGGAGAGCAGGGAGTTATTATTTTCGTCATATGCATACTGCGTGGAAACGCCGTTTGCATTTGTTACGCTTTGGAGCGTGCCTTTATTTTCATCATAGGAATATACGGTTTCGTTATTCCTTTCATCCGTTGTTTTGGCAACGAAGTTTTGGCTTTGCGTATATTCCGTTTGGGTGGATACGGTGTATTCATCCGTTTGTTCATAAGGATAAAAATACCATTTTTGCGATTCGGCGGGGCTGTTATTATTGCAGGCGGACTGCCTCAGCACTCGCCTGTCTTTAATTTCCTTATCGCCGAACTGCCCGTCGAGGCACATTTTGAAATCCGAAGCTTCCGTGTAAGCAACGAAGCTGCCGTCTTCCTGCTTAACAAGCTTAAATCTTTGCGCGTTTGACTGATTGCCAGCGTGAAGCTGCAATTCAGTGCCCGATGCCGCAGACGCACTTTTAACATCCATATATGCGGCCCTGAACGCCGAGGCTCTTAAATAGAACACATCCGTTTTGCCCGAAACCGCTTCGGGAGTCCATGTGAGCTTGCGCGAGGAATTATAGTTTGCCTCCGCTCGGATATACGGCGTGGTTTTAACCGTTTGGTGCACCTCGCACGAATCGATTGCATGCCCGGAATAGGCATTTATCAATATATATTCCTTGCCGCTTTCGATTTTTTGGGCGGGCTTTCTGGAAACGGTTGTTGCCTTTGTTAAATTGCCCTTATTATCATAGGTAAAGCCGTATTCAAGCCCGTCAGACGACAAAGCATTAGTAAGCTGCTTTTTATTATTATAGTTATACAGATACTTACTGCCCGAGGGATTAAGCATTTTTGCCATCTGATTTCCGTAATAGGAAAAGGTGGAATTGCTTTTTGCCAAATCCACAACGGAGGAAACATTGCCGTTTGAATCGTAATCATAAGTTTGGCCGTATTGCTCTTTATAGCAAAACGCGCCTGTTTGATAAGCGTTGTTTACATTATGATCGTATGTAAACACAACGGAGATATTGCCGTAATCCTGCGGCATAACGATTTGATCCGCCAAAAACTGCCACTGATTTTTAACATCCGGGTTAAAATATTTATTTATGCAACCGAGCCATTTGCCGTTATTATCGTAATAATCGATTGCTATTTCAAAGTGCGGCTTATAGCTTTCGGAATCCTTAACCCCGTTCAGCGGAGCGGAAAAGGCATAGCCCCATGCGCCGTAGGAAAAAACATCGCCCTTTTTGCCGGAAACATTTAAATATTGCCTTTGCCTTTTATAATCGCCCTCAACCGAGCCTGTGAGCTTGCCGCATTTTGCAAAGCCGTTGAGCCCCGCCCAGGTTACCGAGCTTGTGCCGCTGCCGAAATTTTCCCAAGCCGTCAAGCCGTTGTCAAACGAGGAATTTTCAACAATATTAAAGGTGCTTGCGTTATCGCTTTTTTCAAGCTGCACATCGTCAAACCACACGGTGCCGTAAGCGTCAGGCCCAAAGCCCATATTCACTTTAAGCGTTGCGCCCGCGGGCAAATCAAAGGTTACGCTTCTGCGTTCCCAGCCGTTTGTGGCATTTGTTTTTTCAATCAGCTTGCTGTAAACATATTTGCCGTTTGAATCATAAACCTCGGCAAACATTTGCGCACCGCCGCCGGGAATGGTTTTTCCGTCCGTATAAATATAGGCGGAAAAGGTGTATGTGCCCTGCGGCAGATTATTATGATTTTGAACCGCATTAACGCGGCCGCCGTTTGAGGCGGATTTTGTGACTTTAAGGGAAGCGTCCGTTATATTTTTCTTGGCGGCGTCTATTGAAACTGATGCGCCGGAGGAATTATTTGTATAAGTCCAATACCCGGCATAGCCCCTTGTGAAGCCCGGGTTTGTAATATAGTTTACGGTGCTTTTTAAAACGCGGGATTCTGAAATCAGCTTATTTGCCTTGCCGCTTGTGTTGTTGCCGCCGGCAAGCTTAAAGAACTGCGCAGAGCCGTCCGTATTTGAAACCGTTCCCGTGGTTTGGGCATAATCGTTAAACTGATATGTGTAGCTTCTGCCCTGCAAATCCGTAACTTCCGTTTCATTTTGCAGGTATTTAAAGGAATAGCTTTCAAGCGCAGTATTATCCGCGGAGCACCATTTCAGCTCTTTAACCCTTTTTTGCTCGGAGCCGTCATAATCAACGCACGCCTTTGTGCCGTCTATCCCGGCTATATATTTAATAAGGTGCGAGCCGTTCCAGCTTATTTCAACATTTTTGCCGTCTGCAAACGAAACGGCGGTTAAATATCCGTTTTGATATTTAAACTCGGTTTTTCTGCCGGCAGGGTCGGTTATTCCGGCAACCTGCCTTGCGGTGTTCGGCGTGTAGTCAAAAATATATTTTCTGCCTGCGCCGTCCGTTATTGAAGTGATGCGCGAATTATCATTGTATTGAACGGTTGAAGACACACCCGACGGGTTTTTGATTCTGCTGAGGCGCCCCTTATTGTCGAAATACATTTTATTATCGTCTTTATCCGTTACAACATAATTTGCTTCGGGCGCGCTTGAATCGGAACCGACGGATATAACATCAAGTGTGTATCCGAGGCCGTCTTCATCCTTGCCGGATGAGGTGTTGCCGTTTTCAAAATAAAACCAATGAATTGTGCCGTCGGCATCATTAAGATAATATTTATAGCCGTTATCCCAAAAAGTGCCGCCCTGCTTAACAAGGTATATCTGATAATTGGTTTGAATACGGTTGCCGAAATCGGCATATTTGGCAGCCTCTTTATTTGAATTATAAACAAGCGAAAGGTTAACGGGCATTAAGCTGCCGCCGGCATCCTGCGTTACCGGCTGAGAAAAAACAAGATTGCCGTTATAATTATTAACGCTTGCCGTGCCGCCGCGGCCTGCCGCCGTATCCGTGAACGACCAGTAATCCTCGTAGCCCGACATATTGCGGTAAGACACCGTCATTACCGGCCTGTTATTCGGATAAGTGGTGTAATTTATCGAATAAAACCAAGCCTTTGCCGCAGCCGTTTTGGTGGTTGTTAAGGACAAGCCGTAGTTACTGCTTTTATCCTCATACCAACTGCGCACCATATCCGTGATTTCAACCTCGCGGAATTTGGTCAAATCCGTTTTTTCCGTAAGCATCAAATAATCGGAAATATCGGAGGCGCTGTGAGGGCCGTTGTTCCATGTTACCGTTTTTTCGTTCCAATCTTCAACAAGCCTTTTAACATTTACGGGAAGCCCCACCTCGCATTTGCGCAGGCCGAGATACAATTTTGCATCAACAACCTTATCGGCAATACCGAGCGCGGGCAATTCGGTGAATTTCATATAGCTTTCGGTTTGACCGTAGCCGTAAATATTGCCCACATAAAGGCTGCCCATATCGTCCGTGCCGGAGGCTTTATAGCATTTATTCGGATTTTGAAACGACACAAATGCCGATTGAACGTTTTTTGCGCTTTGCTCTGTTTTAAGCACAGGGTCAACCGTAACGGGATATTCCCTGCTCTGCTCATTCAGCCAAGCTTCATCAAGCGTTGTTTTAACCGTGAAGGTGTTGTTTTTGCTTTCAATCAGCGCAAGCGTTATCCCCGCAGAAGCATTGCCCTGCGCGTCTTCCATAAAAGGCGCAGTTAAAGTGTATATCACCTTGCCTCCGGAATCCCGCATTTCTATTGTTTTATCGTCAATCTGAACGGGAACAAGGCCGTTTGACTTATAAACCGATGTGAAATCGCTCGGCGATTTATCGCTTTTCAGAATAATATTTTCTTTAATTCCGGAAGGGCCGAGAATATATTGAAAATCCGTGCCTTTATAAACATTTTTATAGTCAACGGTTGAGGTGAGATTTTTCAAAACCGTCGGGTCGTCGCTCACCTCGTTTTTCTCGATTTGCGCAGTGCTTTTTTCGGCGTCTTCATAATACCAAGAAATTTCATAGCCGTCTTTTTCAAGGCGAACAAATTTTTTGCCGTTCGTTTTTTTGGAAAGCCTTACGCTGTAATCGGCAGTGTGATTTACCAAATCCTTATTTTTAACAATTCTGCCCGCGTTTTCATCATCATCTGCACTCGTTTCCGAAAGAGTGTTATCATAATCCACCCATCTGCCGTTTTGCTCAAAATGCACGGGCGTCAAATACTGCGCAGCCTGCACAGTGCCGTCGCTCATACGGAAATACTTTGTGCTTTCATCGCGCATACTCGTATCTTCATACAGAACATAAGCATCTTCGGCGGAGGAATCTTCTGTTGTTTCGGATTCCTGTGCCTGCGATTCTGCCGCAGCGGTGATATTTTGCTGCGAAGCCATTATCGAAACCGGGCTTGCAACCGTTAACACGGCTAAAATTATTGCAATAACCGCCTGCATGGTTTTGAACTTTTTATTCATGAATACACTCCTTTATTTGGATTTCTTGTGTGTCCAAAACCATATTATCATTTTTTTGACAAACAAGCAATATAAAATAATAAAACCACAATATATTTGTACAGAGTTTTATGTTTGTTTGGAATTTAAGCAACCAATCAAAAAATTCAGGCGAAGCGGCACGCTGTGTAAAGAAGAATGCGCCCCAAGCGGCGTACTCCGTAAAGACCGATTGCTCAATAAATCAAACAAACGGCAAAATACTGCCTTAAAATGCAGTGGAGGCGGCAGATTATGATTTTAAAGTAGACACTTTGTGCGGCATATGATACACTTTTATTAAGCAAACGCAGGAGGCGCCCATAAAAAAGGTTGCACGGTAACTTCGATTATGATTACGGCCCTCGCTGCCGTTGCAGGCCGCTTATAGGCTCTGCACTTGCCGAGCCGACGATGGGCGGAGCAATTTTGCTTGCGCTGATTTCGGGAATCACCTGCATTATTTACACAATTGATAATTGCGATGAACAGCGCACACCCAAACAACAAATATTTTAACGGCTACACACCGTTATATATATCCGCCATTAAAACACATTTTAAAAATCGCATTCAAAGCGATGGATCATAAAGATGAGCAATGATTTAAAAGCAATAAAAATCACATATGCCGAAGCCAAACGCCGCGACAAAAGCAAAAAGCTGCTTCGAAAAATCCGCTGCCGCATTAATGGCGGTTCCGTTCACGATGAGCTGTTTTTTTCATTTAAGGCTCTGCTCGGCGGCAGACGTTCAAAAAGCAACGTCCGTGCGTTTTGGCGAGCCGCTGTATCATATTTTTTCTCAAGCACGCTTGCAAACAAATTATTATTTGACGAAGCTTGCGAGGAAAGCAAATTTGAAAAGCCGTTTTGCCCGCGTGAAAATTCATGCATGTATCACTGGACGGCAATTGAAAACGCCGCCGGCATAACAAAGCACGGGATTTTACCCATGGGCAATTCAAAATATGTTTATATAACGGATGACCCCGAATTTATCGCAAAATCAGGCTATCTGCATTGGAAGGTGCTTGCGGCAAAAAAAGACACGATATTTGTGCCGATTAAAATTGACGCACACGCCCTTGCGGCGGAATACGAAATCATGAAGGTGTTTTCCCTCCATGAATACGCGGTTAAACACATTCCGCCCGAATTTATAATAAACGAGCAGGCAGCCACATCAAAAAGCGGCACATAAAAGCTGGTACGGCGCACCCTGTGCAGACAGGCAACCGTACCCGCTTTATTATTTTGATTGCCCGAAAGATATATTTATCGGTTTAGACCGTAAAAGCCGATAAAAGCACAGAAAGCGGAAAGCTCAAATCGCCGTTCAAAGCTTTTGGCAGTGCTTTACTTTGCCGTTACGATTTTCATTATTCTTAAAAACATTAATCTAATGCCGGGAGTTTTTTCAAGAATTTTTCAGGAGACTTTCGGATTTAAACAGATTGCAGGCATACACAATTGTGTGGGATCTCGGCGATGTTGGAATAGGGCTTATGACGATCATTAACCTGATTATTCTTGTGCCGATGTCTAAGGAAGCAATTTCGATTTTAGACAGAAAAAGCGATAAGGCGGCACATATAAAGGAAACGGCAAGGATGCACAGTGAGCAAACCGAGCCGAACGAATAACGAATTTTGCACATACAACAAAATTCACACAATGCGTTTGCGGATAACCGCAGGCGCATTTTTTATATAAAAAAGAAAGCAAATCAAAAACACTCTCCAGCCGGGCAAAAATGCCTATAACAAAAAATCACACAAACGCAAAAAAGCCGCCCAAAGTGGCGGCTTTTTCAGCTTAACGGAGATTCCGAAAAGCTTAAAAATATTTATTTAATAATATGCAGAACAAATCAAAGCGTTTACCGCACAAAATTCAGACATTATATACGATGCCTGTTTTTAACCTTAATACGCTCCATTGCACGGGAAAGATTTGCCTTTGTAACATAATAATCGAACTGGCTCATCTTTTGGCGAAGTTCTTCTTCGGCGCGCTCCTTAGCCTCTTCTGCACGGCGCTTATCAATTTCCTCCGGCAATTCAACAGAAACACAAATAAGAGCTGCTTCATTTGAAAGAAATTCAAGGAAGCCATCGCTTACAAAAGCTTCTTTTACCTCGCCAGATTCCGTAACAAGCTTCATTTCGCCCATTTCAATCGGCACAACCGCATTTGAATGGTGCGCCATAAAGGTCATGGAGCCACCGTCTATATAAGGCACGGTAAGGCTTTGAGCCTCGCCGTCATAAAACACCTTATTAGACGCAACAATTTTAATCTTAAAAGTGTTCATTACTTCATATCCTTTGCCTTTGCAAGCACATCATCAATAGTGCCGGCATTAAAGAATGCCTGCTCCGGAATATCATCAACATCACCGTCTATAATAGCCTTAAAGCCTTTTACGGTTTCCTTTACGGGCACATAAACGCCCTTTAAGCCAGTAAACATTTCTGCAACATGGAAAGGCTGAGAAAGGAATTTTTCAATCTTTCTTGCACGGTAAACCGTTGTTTTATCCTCATCAGAAAGCTCTTCCATACCGAGGATTGCGATAATATCCTGAAGCTCTTTATATTTTTGAAGGTATTCCTGAACACGGCGTGCAACATGATAATGCTCCTCACCTACTGTTTCGATTTCAAGAATACGGCTGCTTGATTCAAGCGGATCAACGGCGGGATAAATACCCTTTTCAACAATTTTTCTTGAAAGAACCGTTGTGGCATCAAGGTGAGCAAACGTGGTTGCCGGAGCAGGGTCCGTTAAATCGTCTGCCGGCACATAAACAGCCTGAACAGATGTTATTGAACCGCTTTTTGTGGAAGCAATTCTTTCCTGAAGCTCGCCGACATCCGTTGCAAGGGTTGGCTGATAGCCAACTGCAGACGGCATTCTGCCGAGCAATGATGAAACCTCTGAGCCTGCCTGGATAAATCTGAATATGTTATCTATAAACAAGAGCACATCCTGATGAGCAACATCACGAAAATACTCTGCCATTGTAAGGCCGGTTTCCGCAACACGCATACGGGCTCCGGGCGGTTCGTTCATCTGGCCGAACACAAGTGCCGTTTTATTGATAACGCCGGATTCTTTCATTTCGTTCCAAAGATCGTTACCCTCTCTTGAACGCTCACCAACACCGGTGAAAATAGAATAGCCGCCGTGCTCATTTGCGATATTTGTGATAAGCTCCTGGATAAGAACTGTTTTACCTACGCCGGCACCGCCAAAGAGGCCGATTTTACCGCCTTTTGCATAAGGCGTGAGCAAATCAATAACCTTAATGCCCGTTTCAAGAATTTCAACATTTGAGCTTTGCTCTTCAAAATCCGGAGGGCGGCGGTGAATGCCCCAATGCTCCTCGCCTGAAAGATCCTCAAGCCCATCTATAGTTTCACCCGTTACATTAAAAAGCCTGCCAAGGCATTTTTCGCCTACGGGCACGGAAATGGCGCCGCCTGTTGCCGTTACCTCCATATCCTTATGAAGCCCTTCCGAAGCTGCAAGCATAATGCATCTTACAACGCCTGAGCCGATTTGCTGAGCAACCTCCATAACCAAGGTTTTGCCTTCTGACTCAACATGAAGCGCATCCTTGATTTTTGGAAGTTCCCCTTCAAAAGCAACATCCACAACAGGGCCCATTACCTGAATAATTTTACCTTTATTCATTTAGGATTCCTCCTAATTCTTCATTTTTTGTGCTTTAGAGCCCGCAACAACCTCTGTTATTTCCTGAGTTATTGCCGCCTGCCTTGCACGATTATATTCAACATCGAGCCGCTTGAGCATATCCTTTGCGGCATCGGTTGCCGTTTGCATTGCCATCATTCTGGCATTATGCTCGCTGCAATATGATTCAATTAAAGCACCGTAAACAAAGCCTGCAACGTAATCGGGCACAATGCTTTGAAAAACGGTTTTTGCATCGGGCATAAATTCGGCATTTTCATAATAATTCGATTCGCCCTTTGCCTTAATGCCTTCTTTTTTTAGGGGAAGAATTTGCTGAGTTACGGGTTCAACCGTCATTGAATTCACCATTTTGGTGTAAACAACATAAACCTCATCAAGCTGTTCCTTAATAAAAAGCTCTATCAGGGTTTTTGTGATATGCCTTGCCCTGTTCATAGTGGGATTTTGTGCTGTGTATTTGAAATCAATATCAACGGGAATATTTTTTCTTCTGAAATAATGCCTGCCGACCTCGCCGACGATAAAAAGCATATTGTGCGCCTCCATGGCGGCACTTTCCTCTGTGATTTTGATTATATTATGGTTATAAGCACCGGCAAGACCTTTATCTGCCGTGATAACAAGATATCCCTTTCGCCTTTCCGAGCCTTCACGCTGCGGGCGTGTGTCAAAAAACTCGGTGCCGGCATCCGGGGCAACATCAAGGATCTTTGCAAGGCCATCCTGCATCATAAAAAAGAAGGGCTCTGTGTTTTTAAGATCTCTGCGGGCCTTTTGAAGCTTTGAGGACGACACCATATACATTGCGTTTGTGATTTTCATTGTGTCCTTAATAGACTTCATTCTGCCCTGTATTTCTCTTGCGTTAGCCATTGTTCGCCTTTCCAAATTCGTCTATTGCATCAAGTATATCCTGCTTGAGTGCATCACCGAGCACCTTGCCGCTTTCGATTTCATCAATGATATCTTTGCGTGATTCGGCAAAATATTCAAGCATTTCGGCCTGATACTTTTTAAGATTGTCTATGGGAACATTCATAAACTTACGGCCGACTGCACCAACAAGGGTTATAACCTGCTGAGAAAGCGACATGGGATTGCCGAGCGGCTGCTTCAACAGCTCCATAAGGCCCTTACCATAAGTAAGCTCTGCCTTTGTTTCCTCATCAAGATCGGAAGAAAACTGGGTGAACACTTCCATTTCGCGGAACTGAGAAAGATCAACACGAAGCGAACCGGCTGCTTTTTTCATAGCCTTTGTTTGCGCTGCACCGCCAACACGGGAAACCGAAAGGCCTACATTTACTGCCGGCCTTTGGCCGCTGAAGAACAAATCGCTTTCAAGGAAAATTTGGCCGTCTGTTATTGAAATAACATTGGTTGGGATATAAGCGGAAACGTCGCCTGCCTGAGTTTCGATAATGGGCAAAGCGGTGATTGAACCGCCGCCGAGTTCATCCGAAAGCCTGCTTGAACGCTCAAGAAGCCTTGAATGAAGGTAGAAAACATCGCCGGGATAAGCCTCACGGCCCGGAGAACGCTCAAGAAGAAGAGAGAGCGCACGATAAGCAACAGCGTGCTTACTTAAATCATCATAAATGATAAGAACATCCTTGCCTGCATACATAAAATACTCTGCAAGAGCCGTTGCGGCATAGGGTGAAATATACTGAAGAGATGCGGAATCGGCTGCCGTTGAGCAAACAACAACGGTGTAATCCATGGCGCCTGCTTTTGTGAGAGTGCCAACAAGCTTTGCCACCGTGGAGGTTTTTTGACCGATTGCATTATAGATGCAGATACAATCCTTGCCCTTTTGGTTAAGAATAGTATCTATAGCAATAGATGTTTTACCCGTTTGGCGATCGCCGATTATAAGCTCACGCTGGCCGCGGCCGATCGGGAACATTGAATCTATTGCCAAAATGCCTGTTTCAAGAGGCTGAGAAACCGATTTACGATCTACGATAGACGGTGCTGCATTTTCAACAAGGCGATAATCATCTGCTTTGATTTCGCCGTTGCCGTCTATAGGCTCGCAAAGTGCATTAACAACTCTGCCGATAAAAGCATCGCCTACGGGAACACCGGCTTTTTTATGAGTGCGGGTTACTCTGGTGCCCTCATGAATACCAACCTCTTCGCCAAAGATTATGCAGCCGATTTTTTCCTTTTTAAGATCCTGCACCATGCCTTTTACGCCGTTTTCAAAAACAACGATTTCACCGTACATAACATGGTTCATACCGTAAATATTGGCAATGCCGTCGCCCACGCTGATAACGGTGCCGATTTCTTCGCCGCCGTTTACATGCTCTTCAAAATCACGAACATCCCTTTGCAAAACCTCAATTACGGATTTGGGGTCTGCGCCGCCGGAGCGGGCGGATTTCATAACCTGAGACTTGATTGCCTCTAATTTATGCTTAATGCTGAAATCATATTCCTTATCGCCCACATCAATTACAAAGCCGCCGATAAGATTTTCATTTTTAACAATTTCAACATTGGCTTTTTCTGCGCCTGTTTCCTTGCAAATAAATTTTTTGATACCCTCAAGCTGCTTATCATCCGGGGCGTTAACACAAAAAACCTTTGCCGAAACAACATTATTTTCTTTGTTTATTTCCGAAATATAATTATTGATAATCTCTTCAAGATCATCAATATTGCCCTGCTTTGAAAGCTGCAAAATAAAATCTTTTACAGAAGGAACAAAAAGCTCCTCCGCAACCTTGGCTTTATCCGCTGCGGGCACATTCGGATCATTAAGAACAGCCTTTAATTCGCTGCTTGCCTTAATCAATTTGAGCGCATCCTCAAGACCGGACACACTTACATTGGCGGAAAACAGCGATTTAAGATAATTTTCAATATTCTGAATCATTATTTTTCGTCACTGCTTTCGTTTAAAAATTTGTTATAGAGCTCGCTGTCTGTTTCGGCGCTGACATTTTTGCCGATAACCTTTTCAGCGGTTTCCATAGCCAAAGCGGCAATTTGTTCGTTGACTGCGCTTCTTGCTTTTTCGCATTCGAAATCCGATGCTTTTTTTGCATCTGATTTAATTTTATCTGCATCTGCCTGAGCACGGTCTATAATTTTGTTATATTCAAGAGTTTTTAAGACCTTTTTGTTCATGATAATACTCCAATTCTTGTATTTAAATTCATAATCAATTATAATAAAGAACAGTTGCAAGGTAAAGGGAAAAATGCCTTAGTAAAATTAGTGTAGTGGCCATTTGGCTTAGAAAGAGGAAGAAATGAAATATATTGAAGCATTGAGAGAAGGCGAAAGGATTCAGGAAATCTATTTATGTAAACAAAAGAATGTTGCAATGACAAAGACAGGTAAAGAATATGAAAATGTAATCCTTCAGGATAAGACAGGTTCTTTGGATGCCAAAATATGGGATCCAAGATCAATGGGAATAGATGATTTTGATGCATTAGATTACGTCGAAGTAAGTGGTGACGTAACTGTATTTAATGGTCAGACACAGTTATCAATTAAAAGAGCAAGAAAGGCAAAAGAGGGAGAATATGATCCTTCTGACTATTTGCCTGTTTCAGATAAGAATCTTGATGATATGTTTAATGAATTATTAGGATTTATTTCAAATGTTGAGAATATATACTATAAGCAGTTGCTTAGCAAATTATTTATAGAAAATCAGGAATTTGCTAAGGCATTTAAAAATCATTCAGCAGCAAAAAGTGTTCATCATGGATTTATTGGTGGCTTACTTGAGCATACAGTTTCAGTAACAAGATTGTGTGAATTTTACACAAAGCAATATCCAATGTTAAACAAGGATTTGCTTATAACTGCAGCAATTTGTCATGATATTGGAAAAGTATATGAATTATCTTCATTCCCATTAAATGACTACACAGATGTAGGACAACTTTTAGGTCACATAGTTATGGGCTCAGAAATGGTAGGAGATATTGCCAGAACAATTAGTGGATTTCCAAAAACTCAGTTA